>OKAL01000697.1_pt1 | contig 8383 bp, 8 predicted proteins | sample 1612781 | NCBI WGS metagenome assembly OKAL01 (sample SAMN04436817, study PRJEB24849) | human gut metagenome | biome: human gut; feature: NICU; material: stool | host: Homo sapiens | place: USA: Saint Louis, MO | collected 2011-05-05 | reverse complement strand
TGCGCGGTTAAGTCGGTCATATTGTTCACCATTGCAAATGGTCCGTGGTGACTGTTAAGCCTGGCTTCGCGCTATTTGAGTAGTGATATGCGAAGGTGTTCTCCAGGCCTACAGGCGCAAATTAAATTTCGTCAGGCGTACGCAGATTGGTGACGGCAATACGTTCACCACGTTTACGCTCGCGCTCAGACTGCATGTTCGCGCGATAGACACCCTGATCGCCAACAACCCATGAAAGCGGGCGGCGTTCTTTACCAATTGACTCCTGGAGCAGCATCAGCGCCTGCATATAGGCCTCTGGACGCGGCGGGCAGCCCGGGATGTACACATCCACCGGAATGAACTTATCAACGCCCTGCACAACGGAATAAATGTCGTACATACCGCCGGAGTTTGCACATGCGCCCATGGAGATAACCCATTTTGGCTCCAGCATCTGGTCATAAAGACGCTGAATAACCGGTGCCATCTTGGTAAAGCAGGTCCCGGCCACCACCATCAGGTCAGCCTGACGTGGAGAAGCACGCAGTACCTCGGCCCCAAAACGCGCAACGTCATGCACCGCAGTGAATGACGTCACCATTTCAACGTAGCAGCAAGAAAGGCCAAAGTTGTATGGCCAGATGGAGTTCTTACGACCCCAGTTGACCATGTCGTGCATGGCATGTTCGAGCTTGCCCATGTACACGCTTTTGTTGACTTCTTGCTCCAGGGGGTCGGTTACGATCTCCTGTTTTTGCAGGGGGTAACGGTCATTCTCACCGTTAGGATCTATGCGGGTGAGCGTATAATCCATCTTATTGCCTCGCTGTTACTGCTGACGATTAGAGATACTGTTTTCCGGGTTGATGTGCTCACGGCGTGAACGCACAGGTGTCCAGTCCAGCGCGCCAATACGCACCAGATAAACCAGACCGGCCAGTAACACTAAAATGAAAATTGCGGCCTCGACAAAGCCCACCCAACCACTTTCGCGAATGGAGATAGACCACGCGAAGAGGTAAAGCGCTTCCACGTCAAAAATGACGAAGAACATGGCTACCAGGTAGAACTTGGCAGACAGGCGTAAGCGAGCGGTACCTACTGAATCAATACCTGATTCGAAAGGTGTGTTTTTGTGCCTTGCACGGGCGCGACCGCCCAGGAACCAGCCGCCGACTAACATCAGGCAGCACAGGCCAATGGCTACAATAAGAAAGATTGCGAATGCCCAGTGATGAGCGATGACTTCTGTGGATGTTGACATACTCATTGCTTACTCATCAAAAGTGATACCGACGACACTGCTCTTGCTGGCAGATGGGCATCACATCGATTCATGGGGAGGAACAAAATAACCTTACACTAACTGTCAGAAATGAGACATAGACAGCAAAATGATGGGGTTTTTTACTCCTTTCTATAACCTTTTGTCAACTTTAACAAAGGTTTCTTCACATTAAATTACAACGTGCGATTCTCGTTAACATTTGGTGCCCTTTAACCCTGGTGGGTACATGACTTTCCGTCAAATGCATCTTGTTGAATCGTGTCCGTTTTGGAAGTAAAAAAAATAACCCTCCTATTTTGACAGGATTTGCCAACGATTCCTCCCCCCAAATGGGAGTATTTTCTTGATCTGAGACACGCTTTTGTTAATTCAATCAAAAAAACAGCAACATATTTCCTGTTTTTTTAACATCGGCGGGGTATGAGGTAAGTTAGAACAGGTATTGTTTACATCTTAACCAAAAACATTTACTGCATTGATAAATAAGCGGTATTTGCTTTATCCCTGCTCCGTTCACGGTTATGAATAGCAAAAAAAACCACTCGCAGGAAAAAATCATGCGAGTGGCTCTTTTTTGCACTTACATTTTGTTACGAGAATTTTGAGGGAATGATCACTCAAAATCCCCTTCCACGATCAGGGAGTCGTCCCCTCCTTCGGGAGTAACAGGCGCGTACTGCCATGGATTGTGGTAGTTTTCCATTGCCTCGAACACCACTTTTGCCAGCTCGTTGTTGCTGGCGGCGTTATGGCACAGCAGGTACTCCGTATCCGGCAACGACGGGAGTCCCTCGGATTGACCCAGCACACGCAGATCGGGGCTCATCATCTCCACCGGACGGGCCGTTACGCCAAGCCCGGCCTTCACCGCCGCTCGCACTGCGGGCAAGGTTGACGCCACGTACGCCAGGCGCCATGGAATACCGGCTTCGTTGAGCGCAGCCAGCACCATATCGCGGAACGGACTCGGATCGTCCAGCAGGACCAGGGGTATCGGCTCACCTTTCTGCAATACATACTCCGCGGCACAGTACCAGTGCGTTGGAGAAGTACGCAGCGTCAGGCTGTCAAACTGGCCAGGTCGATGCGTGGTGACCACCAGGTCAACCTCGTTTTCTTTCAGCATCTCAACCATGAAAGCATTGCGTTTAACGCTAACGTCCAGGGCAAGCTTCGGATAAACCGAGCTAATTCGGTTGAGAAGGAAGGGTAAAATGGTATCTGCTGATTCATCTGACGCCCCTAATGTTAACACTCCCTGAAGGTTGCTAAACATTAATGACATACAGGCTTCATCATTAAAGCGCAGTATCTTTCTGGCATAACCCAGAAGCTGAATACCATGTTCTGTTAAAAGCTTATTACGTCCATGACGCGCAAAAAGCTCTTTACCAACCAGTTGTTCCAGCCGCTGCATTTGCTGACTCACGGCGGACTGGGTACGGCAAACGGCGGCAGCAGCTGCTGCAAAAGTGTTGAGATCGGCGACCGCAACAAACGTTCTCAGCAGATCGAGGTCGAGATTCATTATCGGACGATTTGCATTTATCATATCTTTTCACTTTCAGGTTGCTCGTGCGGAGCTGCCCGGGTTGAAGCTGTGTGTAACAGTTAAGCAATTCCTTCTGAAGAGTTTCCCTCGCATCCCGGCCCGGCAGACTGCCTGACAGATAGTTATTGTACTGCGGTATATCACCAGTCAGAAATCACGTTTCATGACGTTATTTTTATTCTCTTGCGTCCAGGATATTTCGTTGTTTGCAGGTCGATGTTAATACCATAAAGAGTAAGACATGTTTTCTGCCATCTATATCGCAGCGTTGGCAACGTAGCAAGATGTGACTTACCCAATCAGCCAGAGATAATTTTAACAATAACAATCGATTAATACAGGAAAGCAGTATCCGATATACGTAACAGGCCTATCGCTATGCTGCATTCCCGAAACACATCTTAACCCAAATCCACTATATTTATAAGTCTTATTGCAATATTAAGGATTTACCGCCAATGATAAGCAACTACACTCTTTTTATTAAAATTAACGAAAGTTGCATTTTCGTCGTTAATAATAAATAAAGTTTAATTTAGATTCAGGCCATTCATTAATAACCCTTAACATTAATTTCACATGAGTAACTTTTAACCTGGCTTTGCTAATATGGCAATCGGTATCTCAGCATTCAGGTTTTACGAATGGTCACTCAGGGGGACTAATGCATCAGCCCGAATCGTCTTTTTATTTATCCCAGAATAATATTCATCTTTATATGAAATTTTTAGCACAAACAACCCAACACTCCTCTTTATCACGATAAATTCAGGCACAAAATCACTCCTTCGTTAGAGTAAGCGATGACCGCGGCATTGCCCGGTTGGACGAAATCTTCTTCTGTGCGCCCTTCAAAACGAAGCGCGGTGGGAGTACATTGTTCCGTGCTCACTTCCACGGCAGGAAGTTGCAATAATAGCGAAAAGGTTAAAGGTTCATGTCCCCTATCGAAAAATCCAGCAAGCTCGACAACGTCTGTTACGACATCCGTGGCCCGGTACTCAAAGAGGCAAAACGCCTTGAAGAGGAAGGCAATAAGGTTCTGAAACTCAACATCGGCAACCCCGCGCCATTTGGTTTTGAAGCGCCGGATGAGATCCTGGTGGATGTGATCCGTAACCTGCCCACTGCACAAGGCTACTGCGATTCAAAAGGGCTTTATTCCGCCCGTAAAGCCATCATGCAGCACTATCAGGCTCGCGGTATGCGCGACGTCACCGTTGAAGATATCTACATTGGCAACGGTGTCTCGGAGCTGATCGTTCAGGCGATGCAGGCGCTCCTGAACAGCGGCGATGAAATGCTGGTTCCTGCCCCGGATTATCCGCTGTGGACGGCTGCGGTGTCCCTGTCCAGCGGTAAAGCGGTGCACTACCTGTGCGACGAATCCTCTGACTGGTTCCCGGATCTGGATGATATTCGCGCCAAAATTACCCCGCGCACCCGGGGTATCGTGATCATTAACCCGAATAACCCGACGGGTGCGGTCTATTCAAAAGAGCTGCTGATGGAGATCGTCGAGATCGCCCGCCAGCACAATCTGATCATCTTTGCCGACGAGATTTACGACAAGATCCTGTACGACGCGGCGCAGCACCACTCTATCGCCGCGCTGGCGCCCGATCTGCTGACGGTGACCTTTAACGGACTGTCTAAAACTTACCGCGTTGCCGGTTTCCGTCAGGGCTGGATGGTACTGAACGGACCGAAAAAACATGCGAAAGGCTACATTGAAGGGCTGGAGATGCTGGCATCCATGCGTCTGTGCGCTAACGTACCGGCGCAACATGCGATCCAGACGGCACTCGGCGGCTATCAAAGCATCAGCGAGTTTATCGTTCCAGGCGGCCGCCTGTATGAACAACGCAACCGCGCATGGGAATTGATTAATGATATTCCGGGCGTCTCCTGCGTGAAGCCTAACGGCGCGCTGTATATGTTCCCGAAAATCGACGCGAAGCGCTTCAATATTCACGACGACCAGAAAATGGTGCTCGATTTCCTGTTGCAGGAAAAAGTGCTGCTGGTTCAGGGGACGGCGTTTAACTGGCCGTGGCCGGATCATGTGCGTATCGTCACCCTGCCGCGCGAAGACGATCTTGAAATGGCGATCAGCCGCTTCGGGCGCTTCCTCTCCGGGTACCATCAGTAACGCTGACTTTCCGCCGGGTAGCGCTGCGCTTACCCGGCCTGCAATATCCGCAAATTTGCATCTTCCCTCCCCTCCCCGCACAATGAAGTCTGTCGCAGTGAAGACATAAGGTAACCTATGAGTCAGAGTCATTTCTTTGCCCACCTCTCCCGCCTGAAGCTCATCAACCGCTGGCCGCTGATGCGCAATGTGCGTACTGAAAATGTGTCTGAGCACAGTTTGCAGGTTGCCATGGTCGCGCACGCGCTGGCCGCGATTAAAAATCGCAAATTCAACGGGCAGGTGAATGCCGAACGTATCGCCCTGCTGGCGATGTACCACGATGCATCGGAAGTGCTGACCGGGGATCTGCCTACGCCGGTGAAATATTTCAACTCGCAGATTGCCCAGGAATATAAGGCCATTGAGAAGATTGCCCAGCAGAAGCTGATCGACATGGTGCCTGAAGAGCTGCGCGATATCTTCGGGCCGCTGATCGACGAGCATCAGTATACGGAAGAGGAGAAATCCCTGGTTAAGCAGGCCGATGCGCTGTGCGCCTACCTGAAGTGTCTGGAAGAGCTGTCCGCCGGGAATAACGAATTTTTACTGGCAAAAACGCGTCTGGAGAAAACGCTGGAATCTCGTCGCAGCGAAGAGATGGATTACTTTATGCAGGTGTTTGTGCCGAGCTTCCATTTGTCGCTGGATGAGATTAGCCAGGATTCGCCACTCTGATTTTCGCCCAGCGGCGCTGCGCTTGCAGGGCCTACGGGGTTGTAGGCCGGGTAAGGCGTAGCCGCCACCCGGCAAAATGCTCAGAAGGGAAACAGGACCGGTATCAATACCACGCACACCACCATCACCAGCACGGTGAATGGCACACCCAGCTTCACGAAATCACTGAACCTATAATTCCCGGGCCCCAGCACCAGCGTATTGACCGGGGAAGAGACCGGCGTCATAAATGCCGCGGACGCCGCCATCGCAACCATCATCGCAAACGGATACGGCGAAACACCCATCGATTTTGCCATCGCCAGCGCAATGGGCGCCATCAGCACCGCCGTTGCGGTATTGGAGATGAACAAACCAATGGTGGCGCACATGACGAACAGGCAAACCATCATCAGGTACGGACCATACCCCCCGCCCGCGTCCATCAAGCCTTTCACGATCAAATCCACCCCGCCGGTTTTCTGTAGCGCCAGGGCGAAGGGCATCATCCCGACGATGAGAATGATGCTCGGCCAGTGAATCGCTTTGTAAGCGCTTTCGGCGTCGATACAGCGGAATTTGCCCATTAACAGACAGGCGATTATCGCCGCCACCGGGTTAGGGATTTCGTCCGTCAGCATCAGGGCAACCATCAATACCAGGCAAAAAATCGCATGGGGCGCCTGGCTGTGCGCCGGTGATGCATCACTCTCTTCTATCGGCATATTCAGCACCACAAAATCGCGGCCTTTCTGCCCGAGCTGGCTAATCAGTTTCCAGTTGCCGACCACGAGGAAGATATCCCCCAGCAGGATCGGCTCATCCACCACCGCCCCTTCAAGGGCTACGCCATCGCGCTTCAGGCCCACCACGTTGAGGCCATAGCGGGTACGAAAGCCGATTTCACGCACGGTTTTGCCCAATAACTCCGATTCCGGGATCAGCGACACCTCGGCCATTCCCACATCCAGCGCCTGGTCGGAGAAATACTCGCCGCGCAGCACCATCGGCTCCAGCAACTGCTCGCTACAAAACTCCCGCAGATCCACGTCCGCGGTGGACATATCAATCAGCAGGACGTCACGCGCGCGAAACTCGGACACCCCGTTCACGTTAACGATCACCCGACGAAAACGACGCCAGCGCTCAACCCCGATGACGTTCGCGCCATAGCGTTCGCGTAGCTTAAGGTCATCCAGCCGCTGCCCCACCATAGGCGATCCCGGGCGGATAGCCAGACGTCGGGCACGCCCGGTCAGACGGTACTCTTTAATCAGATCGCGGAAAGAGCGTCGCTTCCAGCCCTCTTTGGCTTTATCCTGCTTCTCCCCTTTCAGCGCGAAACGGGTCAATAACATATAGATAATGCCCATCACCAGTACCACCAGCCCGATCGGCGTAACGCTGAAAAAGCTAAACCCCTCAAGCCCCTCACGGATCAGTTCGCTGTTCACGACGAGGTTCGGCGGCGTTGCGACCAGCGTCATCATGCCGCTGATGAGTCCGGCGAAGCTCAACGGCATCATCAGCCGCGACGGGGAGATCTGCATTCTCATGCAGACGCTCAGCACGACCGGAATAAAGATGGCCACGACGCCCGTAGAGCTCATAAACGCGCCCAGCCCGGCGACCGTCAGCATCAGGTAAATCAGCATTTTGGTTTCGCTGCTGCCCGCCATCTTAACCAGCCACGACCCCATCATCGTCGCCACGCCGGTGCGTACCAGGCCGTCGCCAATAATAAACAGGGCGGCAATCAAAATAACGTTGGGATCGCTAAACCCGGAAAAGGCTTCCGGCAGGGAAAGGGTACCGCTCAGAACGAATGCGACAATCACAAACAGGGCGACGGCATCCATGCGCACCTTGCCCGTGGCAAAAAGAATGATGGCGATTAACAGCAGGCTCAGGACCCAAATCAGTTCACCGTTCACAACATGTCCTTGTCAGTGGAGGAGAAGCAATTCTGCCATAAAAAAGCCCCGGTAATGCGGGGCTATATCATGGGATTACATTTTTAGCGAGACGGTTACAACTCCGTCTGACGCCTTCGAGACGTCGATGGCGGTCAGGGTGTTAAGCACGAAATCCGCCTCCTCCAGCCGGGGGGAACCCGCCGGGACGTTAACGGCAATGACGTGGCTTCCGGCGTTCAGCCCGGCCAGCACGCCTGCCGCCGCGTCTTCCACCACCACGCACTCCGCTGGCGCCAGGCCAAGCAGTTCTGCGCCGAGCGGAACGCATCCGGTTCAGGCTTGCCGCGCTTCACGCGCTCAGCGGTAATGAAGACGTCCGGCGTCGGTAAACCTGCCGCCTTATGACGGGCATGCGCGACGGGAACCGATCCGGAGGTGACGATAGCCCACGGGATCTGCGCTTCATTCAGGTGCTCAAGCAGTTCACGCGCACCGGGCAGCGCGGTGATGCCCTCGGTATCGGTAGCTTCTATCTGCTCAAGATAGCGGAACTCCGCCTGAATCTCTTCCTCAGAACGTCCCGCCAGGAAGTGCCGCAATGAGGTAATGGCCTGTTTACCATGGATGAAATTCAGTACGTCCTGATGGTCGATGCCGTGCCGGTCGGCCCAGTGGCACCACGAGCGCTCCACCACCGGCAGCGAATCCACCAGCGTACCGTCCAGATCAAACAGAAAACCTTTACACTGCACACGCACCTCCGTCAGGCATTAATGATTTGTTGAATTTCGTTGCTG
>OKAL01000695.1_pt1 | contig 8393 bp, 4 predicted proteins | sample 1612781 | NCBI WGS metagenome assembly OKAL01 (sample SAMN04436817, study PRJEB24849) | human gut metagenome | biome: human gut; feature: NICU; material: stool | host: Homo sapiens | place: USA: Saint Louis, MO | collected 2011-05-05 | reverse complement strand
GTCCGAAAATTGCCGAGGGATTTATTCCTCGCACTCTCGATGCGCGGGTGGATGCACGGCTCAGTGCGCTGCTTGAGGCCCGGGAAGCTGAAGGCAGCCTTGCCCGGGCGCTTTTCACGCCGGATACGCCGGAACCCGGGCCAGCTGATACAGACAGTCACGCCAGTGAACAACCTGAGCCGGTCAGTCAGCCTGCGCCAGCAGACATGACAGTATCTCCGGCACCGGTAAAAGCGCCGCCGACAACGAAGATGCCGGCAGAGGAACCTTCCGTCAGATCAACGGAGCCTTCCGCCCTGCGGCTCACGACCGTACCGTTGATCAAGCCAAAAGCAGCCGCTGCTGCCGCTGCAGCCGCAACAGTATCCTCTGCCGGTACCCCTGCTGCAGCTGCAGGCGGGACAGAACAGGAGCTGGCGCAGCAGTCTGCGGAACAGGGACAGGACATGCTGCCGGCCGGCATGAACGAGGACGGTGTCATCGAGGACATGCAGGCGTATGACGCCTGGCTGGCAGATGAGCAGACACAGCGGGATATGCAGCGGCGTGAAGAGGTCAATATCAACCACAGCCACCGCCACGATGAACAGGATAATGTCGAGATTGGGGGGAACTTCTGATGATGTCGATTGGCTCCGTTAAATCGGCGGGCAGTGCCGGTAATTACTATACGGATAAGGATAATTACTACGTCATAGGGAGCATGGACGAACGCTGGCAGGGTAAGGGGGCTGAGGCGCTGGGGATCGACGGGAAAGCCGTGGATAAGGCGCTGTTTACGGAACTGCTGAAAGGGAAGCTGCCGGATGGCAGCGACCTGACCCGGATACAGGACGGCGCCAACAGGCACCGGCCCGGTTATGACCTGACCTTCTCGGCCCCCAAAAGCGTGTCGGTCATGGCGATGCTGGGCGGCGATAAACGCCTTATCGATGCCCACAACCAGGCGGTAACCGAAGCGGTGCGGCAACTGGAGACGCTGGCCGCGACCCGTGTCATGACGGACGGTAAAAGCGAAACGGTGCTGACCGGAAATCTGATTGTGGCGAAATTCAACCACGACACGAACCGTAACCAGGAACCTCAGATACACACCCATGCCGTCGTCATTAACGCCACGCAGAACGGGGACAAATGGCAGTCTCTCGGCACAGATAAGATCGGTAAAACAGGTTTTATCGAGAACGTGTACGCGAACCAGATAGCGTTCGGGAAGCTTTACCGGGAGGCGTTCAAACCCCTGGTTGAGAAGCTTGGCTATGAGACGGAAGTCGTGGGCAAACACGGGATGTGGGAGATGAAAGGGGTCCCTGTGGAACCCTTCTCCACCCGGTCTCAGGAGGTCAGGGAGGCTGCAGGACCCGATGCCTCCCTGAAGTCACGGGATGTGGCCGCGCTCGATACCCGCAAGTCGAAAGAAGCCATCGATCCGGCAGAGAAGATGGTGGAGTGGATGAACACGCTGAAGGAGACCGGGTTTGACATCCGGGGGTACCGTGAGGCCGCCGATGCGCGAGCCGCAGAGCTGGCCCGTGCACCTGCCGCGCCGGTGAACACTGACGGTCCGGATATCACGGATGTGGTGACGAAAGCGATTGCCGGTCTCAGCGACCGCAAGGTGCAGTTCACGTATGCCGACCTGCTGGCACGCACGGTCGGCCAGCTGGAGGCGAAGGACGGTGTGTTTGAGCTGGCCAGAGCCGGTATCGATGCCGCCATTGAACGGGAGCAGCTTATCCCTCTCGATCGCGAGAAAGGCCTGTTCACCTCAAACATCCACGTTCTCGATGAACTCGCCGTCAAAGCCCTGAGTCAGGAGGTGCAGCGCCAGAATCATGTCTCCGTCACGCCCGATGCGTCTGTGGTGCGCCAGGTCCCTTTCAGCGATGCCGTCAGCGTGCTGGCGCAGGATCGCCCGGTCATGGGTATCGTTTCCGGTCAGGGCGGTGCAACCGGCCAGCGGGAGCGGGTGGCCGAGTTAACCCTGATGGCCCGGGAGCAGGGGCGTGACGTCCATATCCTGGCGGCCGATAACCGCTCACGTGATTTTCTCGCCGGTGATGTGCGTCTGGCCGGGGAAACGGTGACCGGTAAATCCGCCCTGCAGGACGGGACGGCGTTTATTCCGGGCGGAACACTCATCGTGGATCAGGCGGAGAAGCTGAGCCTGAAGGAAACGATTTCCCTGCTCGATGGCGCGATGCGCCATAACGTGCAGGTCCTGCTCTCAGACAGCGGGAAGCGCAGCGGGACCGGCAGTGCGCTGACGGTGCTGAAGGACAGCGGCGTGAATACGTATCGCTGGCAGGGGGGCCAACAGACCACAGCCGACATCATCAGTGAACCGGATAAAGGAGCACGCTACAGCCGGCTGGCACAGGAGTTTGCCGTCAGCGTACGTGAAGGGCAGGAAAGCGTGGCCCAAATCAGCGGGACGCGTGAACAGAGCGTACTCAACGGCCTTATCCGTGACTCCCTCAGACAGGAGGGGGTGCTGGGTGAGAAAGACACGACCATTACAGCCCTGACGCCGGTGTGGCTGGACAGCAAAAGCCGGGGCGTGCGGGATTATTACCGGGAGGGGATGGTGATGGAACGCTGGGATCCGGAGACCCGGACGCACGATCGCTTTGTCATTGACCGGGTGACCGCGAGCAGCAATATGCTGACCCTGAAAGACCGGGAAGGGGACCGTCTTGATCTGAAGGTTTCCGCGGTCGACAGCCAGTGGACGCTGTTCCGGGCAGAGACACTGCCGGTGGCCGAGGGGGAACGTCTGGCGGTGCTCGGGAAGATACCGGACACACGCCTTAAGGGCGGGGAGAGCGTCACAGTGATGAAAGTGGAGGACGGGCAGCTGACGGTACAGCGGCCGGGGCAGAAAACCACGCAGACCCTGGCCGTGGGTGCGGGCGTGTTTGACGGTATTAAAGTCGGCCACGGCTGGGTGGAAAGTCCCGGCAGGTCGGTTAGCGAGACGGCAACGGTCTTTGCGTCGGTGACGCAGCGTGAGCTGGATAACGCCACCCTCAACCAGCTGGCACAGAGCGGAAGTCACCTCCGGCTGTACTCGGCGCAGGATGCGGCGCGCACGACGGAGAAGCTGTCGCGGCATACCGCCTTCAGCGTGGTCTCAGAGCAGCTGAAGACCCGATCCGGCGAGACGGACCTGGATGCGGCCATTGCGCAGCAGAAGGCCGGACTGCGTACCCCGGCAGAACAGGCCATTCACCTGGCCATCCCGCTGCTTGAAAGTGAGAAACTGACCTTCTCCCGGCCCCAGCTGCTGGCGACGGCGCTGGAAACCGGGGGCGGGAAGGTTTCGATGGCGGACATCGACACGACCATCCAGGCACAAATCAGGTCGGGGCAGTTGCTGAATGTACCGGTGGCGCACGGCTACGGCAATGACCTGCTGATTTCCCGTCAGACCTGGGACGCCGAAAAAAGCATCCTGACCCACGTGCTGGAAGGTAAAGACGCGGTGGCCCCCCTGATGGACCGCGTGCCGGACAGTCTGATGACGGACCTGACCGCCGGACAGCGGGCGGCGACCCGGATGATTCTGGAAAGCACGGACCGGTTCACGGTGGTTCAGGGGTATGCCGGGGTGGGGAAAACCACCCAGTTCCGGGCAGTCATGAGTGCCATCAGTCTGCTGCCGGAAGAGACCCGTCCGCGCGTCATCGGTCTGGCGCCGACGCATCGCGCGGTCGGGGAAATGCAGAGTGCTGGCGTGGATGCGCGCACGACGGCGTCGTTCCTCCACGACACGCAGCTGCTGCAGCGCAATGGCCAGACACCCGATTTCAGCAACACCCTGTTCCTGCTCGACGAGAGCTCAATGGTGGGGCTGGCCGATATGGCAAAAGCCCACTCCCTCATCGTCGCCGGCGGTGGACGGGCGGTGTCCAGTGGGGATAACGACCAGCTGCAGCCCATCGCGCCGGGCCAGCCGTTCAGGCTGATGCAGCAGCGCAGCGCCGCCGACGTTGCCATCATGAAAGAGATTGTGCGCCAGGTGCCTGAGCTGCGACCGGCGGTCTACAGCCTGATTGAGCGGGATGTGCACCGCGCCCTGACCACCATTGAGCAGGTCACGCCGGAGCAGGTGCCGAGAAAAGAAGGCGCCTGGGCGCCGGGCAGTTCTGTGGTGGAATTCACGCCAAAGCAGGAAAAGGCGATAGAAAAGGCGCTGAGCGAGGGGAAAACCCTGCCGGAAGGTCAGCCCGCGACGCTCTACGAGGCGCTGGTGAAGGACTATACCGGACGGACCCCGGAGGCACAGTCGCAGACGCTGGTGATCACCCATCTGAATAAGGACCGGCGGGCGCTGAACAGTCTGATCCATGACGCACGGCGGGAGAACGGGGAAACCGGCAAAGAGGAAATCACCCTGCCGGTGCTGGTCACGAGTAACATCCGTGACGGTGAACTGCGCAAACTGTCGACCTGGACGGCTCACAAGGAGGCGGTGGCGCTGGTTGATAACGTATACCACCGTATCAGCAAAGTGGATAAGGATAATCAGCTGATCACCCTGACAGACAGTGAAGGAAAGGAGCGATTTATCTCACCCCGGGAGGCATCGGCAGAAGGCGTCACGCTCTATCGTCAGGAAAAGATCACCGTGTCTCAGGGGGACCGAATGCGCTTCAGCAAAAGTGACCCGGAGCGCGGCTATGTGGCCAACAGTATCTGGGAAGTGCAGTCTGTTTCGGGTGACAGTGTCACGCTGTCTGATGGCAAAATCACCCGTACGCTGACCCCGAAGGCGGAGCAGGCACAGCAGCATATCGACCTCGCCTACGCCATCACCGCCCACGGCGCCCAGGGGGCCAGCGAACCGTATGCCATCGCGCTGGAAGGGGTGGCCGGTGGTCGGGAACAGATGGCCAGCTTTGAGTCTGCCTATGTGGCTTTATCCCGCATGAAACAGCATGTTCAGGTCTACACCGACAACCGTGAGGGCTGGATAAAGGCCATCAAGAATTCACCTGAGAAAGCGACGGCGCACGATATTCTTGAACCCCGTAACGACCGGGCGGTGAAAACAGCCGATCTGCTGTTCGGGCGGGCAAGGCCACTGGATGAAACCGCCGCGGGCCGGGCAGCCCTGCAGCAGTCCGGTCTGGCACAGGGAAGTTCACCAGGAAAATTCATTTCTCCGGGGAAAAAGTACCCTCAGCCGCATGTGGCGCTGCCGGCATTTGATAAAAACGGGAAAGCCGCCGGTATCTGGCTCAGCCCGCTGACCGATCGGGACGGACGGCTGGAGGCCATCGGCGGAGAGGGACGAATTATGGGCAATGAAGACGCCCGGTTCGTGGCGCTGCAGAACAGCCGCAACGGTGAAAGCCTGCTGGCCGGGAATATGGGGGAGGGCGTCAGAATGGCCCGCGACAATCCCGATACCGGGGTGGTGGTGCGGCTGGCCGGTGATGACCGCCCCTGGAACCCCGGGGCCATGACCGGCGGGCGGGTATGGGCTGAACCGGCGCCGGTGGCTCCGGTACCGCAGGCCGGGGCTGACATTATCCTCCCGCCAGAGGTACTGGCACAGCGGGCGGCAGAAGAACAGCAGCGCCGGGAAATGGAAAAACAGGCGGAACAGACTGCCCGGGAAGTGGCCGGGGAGGCGCGTAAAGCCGGCGAGCCGGCGGACCGGGTGAAAGAGGTTATCGGGGACGTCATTCGCGGACTGGAGCGTGACCGGCCGGGTACGGAGAAAACGACGCTACCGGATGATCCTCAGTTCCGCCGCCAGGAGGAGGCGATTCAGCAGGTGGCCTCAGAACGTCTGCAGCGTGAGCGTCTGCAGGCTGTGGAGCGGGACATGGTTCGTGACCTTAACCGCGAGAAAACCCTCGGGGGCGACTGACGCGCCTGCGGCTTGTCTGCTCCGGCAGCCTCCCCGATTAAAATCGGGCAGTCTGCCGGAGCGCTAAAAGGAAAAAAAACATGAGAGCACAACACACATTTCCAGGCGCGACAGACAGCTGGCTTCAGCGCCTGCTGACCTGGACACCGGGACAAACGGATATGATTAAAACGGTCGCACTGGTACTGATGGTGACTGACCACACCGGCTTACTGCTGGCCGGAAACAATGAAGTGATGCGCCTGCTGGGACGTGGTTGTTTTCCGCTGTTCGGTCTGGCATGGGGAATGAATCTGGCACGGCACGCGGAAATACGCCAGTCTCAACTGAACAGCCTGTGGGGCTGGGCGCTGGTCGCCCAGGTGTCGTTTATGCTCATCGGGTACCCGTGGTATACCGGGAATATTCTGTTTGCCTTTGCCGTCACGGGCCAGGTCCTGCGGTGGGTCAGCCAGCCGTCCTGGTATTACACCCTCCCGGCGGCTGGACTGCTGGTCACCTGGATACCCCTGTCAACCGGCAGCTACGGCATGGCCGGAGTGGGCATGCTCACCGCCAGCTGGCTGCTTTGTCGCGCACAGCATGCACCGGAACGGCTGGGATACGGGGTGTTGTGGGCCCTCATGGTGTTGCTGATGAATATGCATGACGTGAGTGAATCAGTGGCCGGGCTGGCGATTGCGCTGCTGACGCTGATGGTGTGCTCATCTGCCGGAGAACGTGTGAAACGCTTCTGGCCGCGGCAGTTCTTCGTGATGTTCTATGCCGTGCACCTGGCGGTACTGGGTATTGTCGTCTCAATGTGAACGCAGGAGCAGGAAAGGGCGATGTCGTTCAGGTATAGTAGCTTTTATTAACTGAACGATAGGCAATTGTTATGGCAGAAGAAAAACGCCCTGTACTGAGCCTGAAACGAAAACCGGCGGAGAACAGCACGGCCCCCGCAGAGGCAACCCCTGCTCCTGGTGTGGTGCGCCGAAAGAAGGTCGTGGTGGTCTCGTCCCCGCCGGCCTGGAAGGCAAAGAAAGCGAAACTTGAGAAGGCTAAACAAGCGGCCGAAGCCGACGCGCGCAACGCTGCGCCGGCGCCGGATAAAGCGGTAAAGACGCCACCTCCGGTGCGTTATCTTCGCCTGCTGCCGCCGGAACAGGCCATCATGACCCTGAAGGCATTCTGGCCACAGCTGTTCGACGGAAACTCACCCCGTCTGCTGGCGACGGGAATGCGCGAGCAGCTGTTTGCCGACATTGTGAACCGCGACCTGCCGCTGTCGCATAAACAGGTCATTAAGTGCCTGAAGAGTCTGACCCGGTCTGCGGGCTATCTGTCCCGGATGAAGGTGGGGGCCTCCCGCTATGATCTGCAGGGGAATGCCGTTGCGACCGTCACTGCAGAGGAAGCGCAGTACGCCAGTGAGCGCATGATGAAGGAGCTGCTGCGAGCTGAACGAAAGATGAGTCAGACCCTTTAATTATATTTACCCATTCCTGATAATTATACCTGGGAATCCTCAGCTAATAGATGTAACGAAAATTAGCTGAGGGTATGCCTGAAATAGCAACAGGTATTCATTTTATATTTGCCGCATTACAGGCTGCGGCATCATAACTGTCCGTGCAGACAGATTCTGGATGACGATGACTGAAAAAATTATTGCTCTCGTAGATTATGAAAATATTGGTACACTTGAAAGTGTCCGTCTGTCCCGTTATGAACGCCTTATTTTATTTACCGGGCCTCAGCAGGAGTTTATACGTTTTCCAGCTGTAACGTATGCAGGTGATATATCGGTAAGCGTATTCCAGGTTGCGAATGTGTCAAAAAATAATGTGGACTTCCATCTGGTGTTTGAGCTGGGAAGACTTAGCGCGACTGCACCGGAAGAGACGATATTTCATATTATCTCGAATGATAAAGGCTATGATGGCGTCATTGCCGAGCTATGCAGGGCGGGGAGACGATGTTGCCGTATATCATCGCCTTGCTCTGCAGAGAAACCGAAGGCGGCACCTATGGTAATCAGTAACGATGAAGTGCTGCACCTGACCGATAAAGTCCAGTCATTAAGTAAAAAATCTGCAGGGAACCGCCCGGCGAATACTTCATCCCTGATGAATTATATTAAATCCCTGTCCGGTAATACAAAAGGCATGGCGCTTTATGGTCGCGTTAAAGAGGAATTAATCAGGCGTGGTGTGATTGCGGTGTATGAGAAAACAGTGGTCTGGCGATAATGAAATTAAGACGGCTGTGAATGTTATTTTTATCTAAAAAGGAATCAATATGTTCAGATATTTCATTCTGCGCCCTGAGCAGCAGTTATTCTGTTATTTATACGGCTGCGCGCTGGCACTGGTTCAGATGGTTTTATTTTCTCCTGTATCCCGGGCAAGCGGATTTTATCTGGTTGCGTTATCTGTCGCGCTGTTCTGGGCCGGTCTGGCCCTGTACACCCGGCACATCGACCGGATGAGAAAGCCAGAGGTCTCACCGCTGGTCAGTATTCGCGACG
>OKAL01000670.1_pt1 | contig 8853 bp, 9 predicted proteins | sample 1612781 | NCBI WGS metagenome assembly OKAL01 (sample SAMN04436817, study PRJEB24849) | human gut metagenome | biome: human gut; feature: NICU; material: stool | host: Homo sapiens | place: USA: Saint Louis, MO | collected 2011-05-05 | reverse complement strand
TCTGCAGCCCCTATCCCCCGCCGCCTGGGCAATTCCCACATTCACCGCATGATGCGGAGGTAAAATTTTTTTCGTGATTTTTTTAGAATTTAATTGGTTAAATTGCAGTCAATCGAAGACGCGATCTCGCTCGCAATTTAACCAAGTACAGGATGACTACATTAAGGCAAGATTGATGTACTTTCCGGTTGCCGCATTTTCTGGATTTTCTGCAAGCCAGGGAATTTCGCCCAGCAGCGGCGCGGGAATCATGCGGGTGAGCGTGGTCATATATTCAGCGTGACGTTTTCCCGGAGGCGTGACATCGTTCGCCACCCAACCCGCCAGAGTCAGTCCGGCGTGTTGTATTGCCTGTGCCGTCAACATCGCGTGATTAATACAGCCGAGTTTCACACCAACTACCAGTATCACCGGCAGTTGTTCCTGTGTTACCCAATCCGCAAAAGTGAAAGTGTCAGAAAGCGGCGTAAACCAGCCGCCAGCACCTTCCACTAACACCCAGTCAGCCTGTTGTTCAAGCGCGCGTAATCCGGCGCTCATTACCAATGATTCTATCGGCCTGCCCTCTTGTGCGCTGATGATGTGCGGCGAAGTGGGTTCTGCGAAGGTGTAAGGATTTACCGTTGCGTAATCCAGCTGCAGGCTGCTGTTGCGCTGTAACGCCAGCGCGTCGCTATTACGTAAGCCTTCCGGGGTCTTTTCGCTGCCAGAGGCGACCGGTTTATAACCTGCCGTCCGGTAGCCTACTGCCTTTGCGGCTTGTAAAAGTGCACAACTGGCGACGGTTTTCCCCACTTCGGTATCCGTTCCGGTGACAAAATAACGTTTACTCACGAGCAATCACTCCCAAAAAAAGATGATACGTCAGAGGATATCGCCCCTGTTTTTGTGGCCAGGCCAGTTGCAATCGCTGCAACTGCGAACGCGTTAATATCCGCGGGTCGCGCCCTTCATGAAGATGCGTGGCACCGATGCCTTTCAGCGAACGCATGGCACTGAGCGCATCATCAAACCACAGCGTGATGGGCTGAATATGATGTTGATAATGCACGCCGTTCAGTGACTGTTCGATTTCATCTGGCGGTAAAAAGCGATTAGCATGCGGACGCTCGTCCACCGCCTGCCACGCCTGATGCAGTTCGGGTAACGATCCCTGCACCAGCGTGGTAAACGCGACCACGCCTCCGGGGCGCACCACCCGATACAGCTCGCGGAGTGCCGTGGATAAATTACCGCACCACTGCACCGCGAGATTGCTCCATGCAAGATCGAAGGTTGCAGTCGCTAACGGCAGGGATTCGATATCTCCCGCCAGATAATGGTCTGCGGCATCCTTCTGGCGTGCCTGAACAAGCATTGGCGGCGAGAGATCTAACGCCGTCACCTGCGCGTGACGTTCCCGCCAATGACGGCTCATCCAGCCAGGTCCACAACCCGCATCCAGTACATGGGTGTATTTACGCTGTGGGAGCATTGCCAGTAAGACGTCAGCACTCTGGCGCTGTAGATCCGCATGTTGCTCATAGTGCGCGGCTGCCCGACCAAATGCCGCTGCAATGGCTTGTTTATTAACCGTTGTCATGCAGCACCTCCAGCAGACTATCGATATCCTGCATTTCATGCGCTGCGGTTAGCGTTAAGCGCAGTCGCGCAGTACCAGCGGGTACGGTTGGCGGGCGAATCGCCGTGACCCAGCAACCTTGCTGGCGCAGTTTTTCTGCCAGTTGTAACGCACGGCTGTTATCACCGACGATCAATGGCTGGATGGCGCTCCATGAATCAGCAAGCGTAAACGGCAAATCCTGCACTCCGGCACGAAAACGCGTAATGAGTGCCGCCAGTTTTTCGCGCCGTGCATCACCCTCATCACTGCGAATGACCGCCAGCGACGCACGTAATGCCTGCGCCTGAGCGGGCGGCATACTGGTGCTGTAGATAAGATGGCGGGCGAATTGCAGCAGATAATCCGCCACCGTATTGGAGCAAAGCACCGCTGCCCCGCTGACGCCAAATCCTTTGCCAAAAGTCACCACCAGCAATTCTGGTTTTACCTTTTGCAGCCAGCAGCTGCCACGCCCCTGCTCCCCGATAACGCCCGTGCCGTGGGCGTCATCGACCATCAACCAGCCATCGTGCTGTTGCGTTACCTGCTGGATTTCCTCCAGTGGCGCACTATCGCCGTCCATGCTGAACACGCCTTCTGTCACTACCAGTTGCTGCCCCGGACAGGGGGAAGCAAGCAGTCGCGCCAGATGAGTGACATCGTTATGAGCAAAACGGCGAAGCGGCGACGGGCTTAAACTTGCAGCCTCCAGCAATGAGGCATGGCTAAGCCGGTCGGCAACAATACGGTCCTCTTTCGCCATCATCGCGGTAATAACTGCCTGGTTAGCGGCAAAACCAGAGATAAACAGCAGTGCCCGCGAATAGCCCAGCCACTCGGCCAGTTCTTCTTCCAGCGCCTGATGCGCCACGCTATAACCGCTGACGTGACCGGAGCCGCCGCTACCGACGCCAAATTGCTCCGCACTCAGCTTCCAGGCACGGATAATTTGCGGATGATGGCTTAAACCTAAATAATCGTTACTGGAAAAGTTCAGATACTGGCGATCGTCCGCCACCAGCCAGCGTCCGGCTCCTTGCGCCACTGGATAACGGCGACGCAGGGCATCGGCAGCACGCCGCGCATCGAGCGCCGCGTTGATTTTCTCCTGCCAGCTCATAGTGCTGCCGCGTTGTAATATTCGTCAGTGTCCGGGGTCATCAGCGCCTGCTCCAGACGCTGCTGTTGTTCGTTATCGCCCGCCAGCACGGCAGTTTGCTGCGGATTTAGCCCCAGTTTGCGGAACAGTTGCAGGTCTTTATCTTCTTCCGGATTCGGCGTGGTCAGCAGTTTGCAACCGTAGAAAATCGAGTTTGCGCCAGCCATAAAGCACATCGCCTGAGTCTGTTCGTTCATCTGCTCGCGTCCGGCAGAAAGGCGTACGTAAGAGGTCGGCATCATGATCCGCGCAACTGCAATGGTGCGAATAAAATCAAAGGCATCGACATCATCGTTATCAGCAAGCGGCGTGCCTTTCACCTTCACCAGCATGTTGATTGGTACGCTTTCCGGCGGCGTTGGCAGGTTTGCCAGTTGCAGCAATAATCCGGCGCGATCTTTTACTGTTTCGCCTAAGCCCACAATGCCGCCCGAGCAGACTTTGATCCCGGCGTCGCGCACTTTTTCCAGCGTATCGAGGCGTTCCTGATAGGTACGCGTGGTGATGATATTGCCGTAAAACTCCGGCGAGGTGTCGAGGTTGTGGTTGTAGTAATCCAGCCCGGCGTTCGCAAGGCGCTGCGCCTGAGATTCACTCAACGTACCCAGCGTCATACACGCCTCCAGCCCCATCGCTTTTACTCCCTGCACCATTTGTTCCAGGTAGGGCATATCGCGTTCGTGGGGATTCTTCCACGCCGCGCCCATGCAGAAGCGCGTCGATCCTGCCGCTTTCGCTTTGCGCGCCGACTCCAGCACCTGTTCAACTTCCATCAACCGCTCGGCTTCCAGCCCGGTTTTGTAGCGCGAGCTTTGCGGGCAGTATTTGCAATCTTCCGGACAAGCTCCGGTCTTAATCGACAGCAAAGTGCTGACCTGCACCTGACGTGGATCGAAATGCTGACGATGCACCTGCTGCGCTTCAAACAGCAGATCCAGCAACGGTTTTTCAAATAATTCTGTGACTTGCGACAATGTCCAGCGTGGGCGGTGAGCCATAGGGCTTCTCCAAAACGTGTTTTTTGTTGTTAATTCGGTGTAGACTCGTAAACCTAAATCTTTTCAATTTGGTTTACAAGTCGATTATGACAACGGACGATCTTGCCTTTGACCAACGCCATATCTGGCACCCATACACATCCATGACCTCCCCGCTACCGGTTTATCCGGTGGCGAGCGCCGAGGGTTGCGAGCTAATTTTGTCTGACGGCAGACGCCTTGTTGACGGTATGTCGTCCTGGTGGGCGGCGATCCACGGTTACAATCACCCGCAGCTTAATGCGGCGATGAAATCGCAAATTGATGCTATGTCGCATGTGATGTTTGGCGGTATCACCCATGCGCCCGCCATTGAGCTGTGCCGCAAATTGGTGGCAATGACGCCGCAACCGCTGGAGTGCGTTTTTCTCGCGGACTCCGGCTCCGTAGCGGTAGAAGTGGCGATGAAAATGGCGTTGCAGTACTGGCAGGCCAAAGGCGAAGCGCGCCAGCGTTTTCTGACCTTCCGCAATGGTTATCATGGCGATACCTTTGGCGCGATGTCGGTGTGCGATCCGGACAACTCAATGCACAGCCTGTGGAAAGGCTATCTGCCAGAAAACTTGTTTGCTCCCGCCCCGCAAAGCCGCCTGGATGGTGAATGGGATGAACGCGATATGGTGGGCTTTGCCCGCCTGATGGCGGCGCATCGTCATGAAATCGCCGCAGTGATCATTGAACCGATTGTCCAGGGCGCAGGCGGGATGCGCATCTACCATCCGGAATGGTTAAAACGAATCCGCAAAATGTGCGATCGCGAAGGTATCTTGCTGATTGCCGACGAGATCGCCACCGGATTTGGTCGTACCGGCAAACTGTTTGCCTGTGAACATGCAGAAATCGCGCCGGATATTTTGTGTCTCGGTAAAGCCTTAACCGGCGGCACAATGACCCTTTCCGCCACGCTCACCACGCGCGAGGTTGCGGAAACCATCAGTAACGGCGAAGCCGGCTGCTTTATGCATGGGCCAACTTTTATGGGCAATCCGCTGGCCTGCGCAGCAGCAAACGCCAGCCTGGCGATTCTCGAATCTGGCGACTGGCAGCATCAGGTGGCGGCTATTGAAGGGCAGCTACGCGAGCAACTTGCCCCCGCCTGTGACGCCGAAATGGTTGCCGATGTGCGCGTACTGGGGGCAATCGGCGTGGTCGAAACCACTCGTCCGGTGAATATGGCAGCGCTGCAAAAATTCTTTGTCGAACAGGGTGTCTGGATCCGGCCTTTTGGCAAACTGATTTACCTGATGCCGCCCTATATTATTCTCCCGCAACAGTTGCAGCGTCTGACCGCAGCGGTTAATCGTGCGGTGCAGGATGAAACATTTTTTTGCCAATAACGGGAAGTTAGCGTGAGGGTTTCTGGCTACACTTTCTGCAAACAAGAAAGGAGGGCTCATGAAACTCATCAGTAATGATTTACGCGATGGCGATAAGCTGCCGCATCGTCATGTCTTTAACGGCATGGGTTACGATGGCGATAATATTTCACCGCATCTGGCGTGGGATGATGTTCCTGTGGGAACGAAAAGTTTTGTTGTCACCTGCTACGACCCGGATGCGCCAACTGGCTCCGGCTGGTGGCACTGGGTAGTTGTTAATTTACCCGCGGATACCCGCGTATTACCGCAAGGGTTTGGCTCTGGTCTGGTAGCAATGCCAGACGGCGTTTTGCAGACGCGTACCGACTTTGGTAAAACCGGATACGATGGCGCAGCGCCGCCGAAAGGCGAAACCCATCGCTACATTTTTACCGTTCACGCGCTGGATGTAGAACGTATTGATGTCGATGAAGGTGCCAGCGGCGCGATGGTCGGGTTTAACGTTCATTTTCACTCTCTGGCGAGAGCCTCGATTACTGCGATGTTTAGTTAATCACTCTGCCAGATGGCGCAATGCCATCTGGTATCACTTAAAGGTATTAAAAACAACTTTTTGTCTTTTTACCTTCCCGTTTCGCTCAAGTTAGTATAAAAAAGCTGAACGAGAAACGTAAAATGATATAAATATCAATATATTAAATTAGATTTTGCATAAAAAACAGACTACATAATACTGTAAAACACAACATATGCAGTCACTATGAATCAACTACTTAGATGGTATTAGTGACCTGTAACAGAGCATTAGCGCAAGGTGATTTTTGTCTTCTTGCGCTAATTTTTTGTCATCAAACCTGTCGCACTCCAGAGAAGCACAAAGCCTCGCAATCCAGTGCAAAGCTTTGTGTGCCACCCACTACGGCCCGCATAACCAGTAAGAAGATAGCAGTGATGTCAAACGACGCAGCAGTCTTCTTTTCTTTCACACTTTCCCCCACCCAGCATACATACCTTTCTGCCACAGCTGAAATGAATGTCTATTATGAGCAAGGAGAGGAAATTCGTAATTGTCATCATCAATGGCGATTTGCTGGTACTATCTGTGTTAAGTAATAGGAAAACAAGTAACTGGAGAAAGATTTGATTTACACACTATTATAGCAGTTAATAGTTTAAGCTATTGACACTTTAACTATTTTGCATAAAGTTAAACATAACAACCCCATAAATTGATAATGCAAGAGAGTACTGAACTAAGTATTTTAGCTCTACCATATTGCCCAGGCAGTATAATATATGATACATTAAAAAATTAGATTTAATTTACTTAAACATCCTAATCACACTAAGAATGAAGAAATAAATGCTGTTTAAATATTGTCCTATTAATGAGTATTCAATTAAATCTCTAGTGGAAAACAAACTATATCTTAATCATCTCAACATGATGAATGACAGTGCTGAAGGTTTTTGTAAGATAATAAGTGGTTTCCCAGATTATAATGAAAAAACTGAGAGATATGATTTGATAATAAAAACATGGTGTGGAGAGTCTGGCTGGCTACCTTCTGAATATGAATATAACGAATATATTGATTCAATGAGAGAACTGGAACCAAATGTCCCGCAATTGCTGGACTCTGCAAGGATATCATGCTTTACGAATACGGCGTTAAACCCTACAATGTGGGCTCATTATGCTAACAACAGAACAGGTATATGTATAGAATTCGATCAAGACAAAATAAGAGAACTAGAGGATATCTATATCTTTGACGTCAAATATAAAGATCGCCCTCCGACTATTGATACTGCAGTACTAACATTAATAGCTGATCAGGTGAACTATAATCATGATGCAATTTATGATGATTATCAAGAAAAGTTCAAACATCTTTATGAACAAGCATTTGACGAGGGAAGAAATTTGCTTTTGGAAATTTACAATGGAATATTGGCAACTAAATCTCAAGAATGGTCTTATGAACAAGAAAAACGGCTAATATATATTTTATCCTTCTCACAAGAAGACAAATTGGCAAAAAAATATAAAACTGGCATAAACATATCACTCCCTGAAGGATGCATTAAAAGTGTTATCCTAGGTGAGAAGACAAGTGAGCATGATAAAAAACTTATAGTTTCAGCTATAAAAAAACATTCTAAACACATTAAGTTGAAGAGAGCTACAATAACACAAGGCGAATATTTATTATCTATTCGTGATGAAGTTTTTAGCTGATGGTATTATAATCGAACAGATATTTTCTCCTAAGCGTTGCATTTATCCCACGGTAACATATTCATACTCAAATATCCTGCGACATGGAAGATTTGAGTATGGTTGTTCTTCATGAGCGAAAAGCAGATGTTCGCGCTAAGGTATAATCAATTGGTTGTTAAATAGTTTAAACACAAGCAATGACTAATAAAACAATGCCACAAACCTTATTATTTCTAAACTAGCATTTAGCTTTCAGACAATTTATTGATTGTTAATACATATTTTTAATATTTAATTATCATTTATTCCCCCCCCCTCATGCTTATCAAATACTTCACAACAACGGAATTTTAATCCACATTTGTTATCTGTCTCTATCAGATTCATCCATACCCCCCTCCATTATTATTTAATTTCCAGATAAAAATCTTCATCCTGTTATACATATAAAAAAGTGCAATATTTAAATAATGATAACAAATTATTGATTTTGCTCACATAAATTTTATTGACAAGATGATAAGCTGATATCTACACATTGTATTTTCTCAAGAGGAATTTATGGCTGACATTGTCACTGGTTTGACCGCACTCAAAACCGCCTTTGATTTAGCAAAAGATATAAAAAATGCCACTGGCGCATACAATGATGCAGAAATGAGGCTTAAGTTTAGTGAGCTTTATAGCGCGCTATCTGAAGCCAAAATAGAACTGGCTGATACACAGCTAGAAATGTATGAACTAAAGCTGAAGATCGAAGAGTTGCAAGCTAAGCTTGATGCATCGGACGAGCTTGAATATAGGGAAAACGTATACTGGAGGGCCTCACCTATCAATGGCAAACCAAACGGTCCTTTTTGCCCAAGATGTTATGAAAGTTCAGAGAAGAAGCTATCTTCAATGAGTCAAGTAACGGGGCATGCAACTATTGCTGGAAAATACAAATGTAATACTTGTAACGCCTACGTTAGATAAAAAGCCGTTATGGGGCTGGGACGGAGGCTCAAATCCTCTCGTGCAAAAATTCAGCTAAAACTTTTGTTCAGGAGACTCTGAAAGATACCAAGAAGTCTGCTGACGAGTGGTTTATTTACTAATTAGCACGTAAAATCTATTATGGCTGGAAATCATTCAATACTCGTACTATCGAAAGTTCGCCAGCCGACAGCAAAACGCTATTGCATGGCAGGGATTGCAGGCCTCTCGATATTCGGTGCTAAGGATGTATCAACACGGTTCAGCAGAACCCGATGCGTCTTCAAAACCGCAGCAACGATATCTCTTCCTCCGTTCCATTTACAGCCACCTTTTTCACCCTCGATTAACCAACAACCAGACCAGAAGACACGCTACCACCGGCACAGCAAAATCCATCAGGCTTGCCATATCCCACGCGCGTGGGTCAAAACCGCCCCACCACGGCATATTCATTCGCTTGCCATGCCCGAACATTTCGATCCAGCGATATTCTGCCTGGGTGTGTTCACGCGCAATGAAGAACGTACAACCGG
>OKAL01000663.1_pt1 | contig 8962 bp, 17 predicted proteins | sample 1612781 | NCBI WGS metagenome assembly OKAL01 (sample SAMN04436817, study PRJEB24849) | human gut metagenome | biome: human gut; feature: NICU; material: stool | host: Homo sapiens | place: USA: Saint Louis, MO | collected 2011-05-05 | reverse complement strand
GTCGTGTTTAGCCAGCCCTGCTTCGCCCATATGTCATAAGGCACACGATCGTTACGCGCCTTATCTGCCAGCCCTTCCTCCGGTAGCCAGAATTTACAGTGCACATCGCCCTGCGTGGTGTTCAGCACCAGTGCGGTCAGGTCTGACACGCTGGAAAGATCGAGCCCGCCCCATACGGTAGCCCCCGCAAGTTCGCCGGGTTCCTCCTTGTTCATATGCCATACACTCTGGCTAACGAACGGGCTTTTCGCTTCAACCCTGCGGTTTAACACAAGGTTCTCAAACTCTGCCTGGCGAGACGGCAGGCGTTTCGCACTGGCGGCCATATCCAGCACTTCTTTCTGGTTCATGAACACATCGAAGGCCGGGTTTGCCAGCCTGATGGCCTCGACAGAGAAAGGATCGATATCTTCCGGCGCGGTCTGAAGCCGGACCACCGTCCGGGGATCGGCTCCGGTCAGGCCATCATCAATCAGCAGGCTAAGCAGGTCGCTCGCATCGGGCGCCTGGGTGCTGATGATTATCGAAATAGGGTTATCCTGTGCAGCGGTGGCGGTTTCCAGCGCTTCATAAAGCGGGTCTCGCGGCCCACGAACCTGGCCCAGTTCGTCGTGTGCAACAAATCGCGGCGAGAAACCATAGGCCGTGGTAGCTTCGGCACTCAGTGCGCGGTAATAAGAACCCAGCTCAGGGCAGTGGATTTCTTTAGCTGAATCCTTGATCGCAACGTACTGCATTAGTACCGGGTTCATCCGGCACATCTTCGAGGCCAGGTTAAACAGAATAGCCGCCTGGTCGCGTGAGCGTGCCGCAGAATACAGCTGCGAGTTCGGTGCAGCCTCGGGCCCTACCAGGTAGAGCAACATCAGCATGGCGGTTTCCACCGTTTTGGCGTTTTTTCGCCCGCGACTGATGATTGCGCGACGTGTACCATGCTTGTTGTCGAAAATGGCTCTGAAGTCATCCTTCATGAACTCAGCCATTTTCAGAGGCTGGCCGACAAACTTACCTTCGGGAATATAAATATTTCTTTCGCACCAGAGGATATTCCTCTCGGCTCTTGTCAGAGTTTTTTTAGCCATCGAAGAGCCTTATTCAATTTCCCAGGGTTTTTTCTCCCGCGGCAGATTTTTGTTGGCGCGTCCTACTGTTTTAGGATCAGCAGTCGCCTGCCGGGTGATACGCAGTCGCGTTGCCAGTGAAGACGCAGACCGTACTTCACGTTCGCGCATCGTGAGCAATTTATCGTAGCGCTTCAGCCCATCATCCCGAGCCAGCCAATCCGGCTCAAACTCCTCGATCTGAGTGGTTAACAGTCTCGCCTGCACCACATGCCGACAGTACATTTCCATCATGTCGCGATGTGTTTCAGTAAATGAGCTGGCCGGGTTATCGTTAACCAGTCTGATCCAAACGTTTATCTCTGGATCGCTAAGGTGTAACGAGGGCTGCAGCCTGCTTTCAGCCAGAGCCGGAAGCGACACAGCCGTCGTCGCGGCAAGAGATTTTCTGCCTCGCTGTGCCATCGCTTTTTTCCTTTTTTTCTGGACGTTTTTGAAAAGAAAACTGGGGGCGCGGTCTTTAAGATGTTGCCGCCAGAGTTTTGCCCCTCCCCCCTTCCCTCAGGACAATCAAATGAGAACTCATATCATTTCTCAATGATGTGCAGATTTTCACGGGACAGGCTGGCGGGCACCAGTCGTTCGCCGATACCGATCGGAAAGGTCAGGCTGACAGTTGGCAGCGTCTCGCCCACCGTGTGGCTGAAGGAGATGGAGGATGCAGAAAGAAAGCTCACACCATCAATGCTCAGCTCCACCAGCTTGCCATCCTGGTATTCAATCTTCAGGTCTTGCATTGCGTGCTCCTGTTACCAGATAACCCTGCCTTCATTGTTGAACTCGGTAACCGTTCCGCCCTTCTCCATGCGTTGTTTAACCGAGTCGTGGCAGCGCTTGCATAGTGACTGAAGATTGTCCGGGTCGTGGAAGAGGGTTTCATCGCCCTTGTGAGGTTTGATGTGATCAACAACGGTTGCGGATATCACCTGATTTCGCCTGAGGTGAAACTCGCAGAGTGGTTGCTTCTGAAGCTGGTGATAACGCAGCCGGTACCAACGTTTGGTGTTATAGAGGTGATGCCAGGGTGAATTAGTTGCCATATTCACTCCAATAAAAAAGCCACCAGAGGAGGCTAGTGGCTAATTGTTATAAAAAATTAACAGATCGCTATAAAGTGATTTCGTTTAAAGCCTTCCTTAAAGACTTCTCAGCCTTAACCTTTACCGAGCGCCCTGTAGAAAGGTTAACAACGATATTCAGTTTATCAACCGACCCTTCTGCATTTTCGATGTTTGCTTTCATTGACTTTAACCAACTCGGAAAGTCATCAAGCTCAAAAAAGAAGAATGCTGACTCACCATGCTCAAGTTTTTTCGGCATCTGACTTGATACACCAAGTGCAAAAAATTGAGCAAACTTCTGTTTACCACCGCACTCCCAGTGAATTGAACTAACAACAGCAGGTGAACTTCCTATGTTTGCCACTGTTATGCCATATCCTTGCTGGGCAATACCTGACGCAGGTGAAATTATTGCGGCAGAAGCGGTGATTTTAAGTGATGGGACGGGTTTTCGATTAGCAATATAAAGCGTTAAAACAACAGCAGCAAACGTCGCAGCGCCAGCAAACCATGTGGCAAACATCATCCAATAGGTCCATTTTGCTGTCTCTTGAGCCGCTTTTAGGGTTTCGAAGGCAATAAAATCTGTATCCATATTCACCTCACCATAATTAGTGAAGCGATTTTAACCAAAAGCCTTATCACAGGCACTCATTGAATGCCTGCTGTAATGCCTTAGCTCGCCTGCTCTGCACCGGTATCAAACAGCGCAAGCGCTTCGGTCGCTTCCTGAATCGCTTTACGGGTCTTCGAGACAATCTCGCTTTCCGTGAAAACACGATCAAATGAGTCTGTGAAAAGCTCAGACTTCAGATAGCTGTCGCCTACCCAGTCAATGGCCAGCTTGGCCGCTGCGGTGTCGTAGTTAACTTTCTTGATGATATCCAGGCGGATTTGCTCGGATGCGGTGATCTCTGACATGTGTTACCTCTGTGCGATGTGGGGAGCATTATCGAAGCCACTCGGTGAATGGCTCCTGTAATGCTTTAGCTGCGGTGCTCCATTATTAGGAATACCCCGCTACGCTTGTTATATCCGAAATGTTACCTAAACTAACTTATAACTTTGCTCTGCCATGACAAAGTCTGCCGTTCTACCCGTGAGCTCATGAATGAGCCACTCTCAAGCCTTCCTGGCTCTCAGTTCTATTCTCAACCAGTAGAAAATAAACCAACTTCGTGGCTACAATCAGTCATTGGCTGGCTGTACAGCACCCCGTAGCTTTGGGATTTCCTCCACGGGGTTTTTTATAACACTTAAGGCAGATGCTTCGGTTTATCATTATTGATGCCCTTCAATGAAGGGCGCCAGTGCTGCTTATTGTCAGGTCAAGTGCTCGTAACGGGAAATGGTCTTGCCGTTTGCGTTCATCACATAGGCCACCTCCCCCTGCTTCAGGAACACGTTCTGGTCCATTCCAGACACTGAGATACTCTGCTGATTGGGGTTGAAACCAACGCTCAGGCCGCTATGGATTTCTTCGCCGCCGCCAGGCGACATCACTTTTACTGTCAACATGCTTCTTCTCCTACTTCTGGTAATAAAAATGCCGCACGGTGGCGGCACTGATCGAATATCAGGATGTTGCAAAAAGTAACGCTCGCTTATCTTTGAGTTTTCACACAAAAAGTAAGGAGCGTTTTAATGTCCGTTGATAATCAGAAACTTTTACAGAAAATCGTCGAGGAGCTGGAGTCACTCAAAGGTGAGACCGAGATCTTATCTATCGCTGTATCCTGCCTCTTCAGCGAGTTGCCAACAGATAGCGCCAGTAACGTGAGGGCTAAATTCACAAAATCCGTGAATGAACTAAAAACAGCGGCAGCAGCTAGTCGGAGGAGGTCGCGTCGCGACGTATATTCAAAAGCTCTGTCAATGATGACCAAGCCTGAGTAATTTCGGCATCAAGGTTGCTAAGGAATACGCTTCTGGCATCCTGCGTGTTCCTTTCCTCTTCCGGCTTTAATGCTGCCGGCACTGCAACAGAGATGTTGATCGGCAGGTTAAGGCTTCTCAGTTCATCCTTGAGCAGGCGCACCTTTTCGATGACTGAATCAATGGCGTTGTCATCAATTTCAATTACGAGTTTTCGTTCTTTCATAGATACTCCGTTCCGGGCATAAAAAGTCCCGCTATTGCCAGTCATCACGATTGAAAGTTGCCACAGAGTAGCGGGCAATATTTCTCCGCTATACTGTTAAATCGCCGAGCTCAACAGAACAGGAATGAAAATATGATCGATCATTACTATGTAACTCATGCTCAACTCCTGGCGCTGAGAAACGTTGTTGCTTTTATTGTGCAAACGATGCCTGAAGAACAAAAAGAGAGTGTCCTTCAGGTTTTGAAAAAATTTGCTGAAATAGAATTAATGGATGGTATCGACGCGCCGCCTACGAGTGATATCACCCCGAAAACAGTTGAGAAGTTAAATAAAGCCTACAAGGCAATCTTCACTGACATTATCGATCTTTCAACGCCTGGCAGGAAATCTGCTTCAGCAAGCTACCTGCAATAGCTCTCGACCTTATCTCCATGATGGCCAGAACGTTCTCGTCTGGCCCTTTCTCAAGTTTGCTCAGTCGAAATTCAATATTCTTTGCCTTGGTCATCGCGTAACCCTGCCGGTTAGTTGCGGGCAGTTAGCCTGCACTGATTTGTTTTGCGCCAGGATGTCACGCTTGGTCTGCTTATCCAGCACGTCGATATCGTGGTCGGTCAGGTAGATGACCCTCACCCAGCTGCAGGCCGTATCAACGACTACCGGGGCGGGTAAATCTTTCGCGCAGCTCGCGATCAACATCGTCATCGCCCATACGCTTAACGTCTTCCTGTACATCGCTTGCCTCTTTCACAACTTCCGCCTTACGTTCTGCCGCGGCGACGGTGGCGGCGGCGTTCTCTTCGGTACGCTGCTGATCGGCTTTGGCTTCTGCCTTACTGGTCCCGCGTGAATGACCAATGCCGAACGCACCAGCGATAGCACCCAGGATGACAACCACCAGCCCAGCAATAATTTCAAAGCTCATTGCTGCGGATCCTTCAGTTCGTCGGCCTTCTCTTTCAATGCTGGCTGGCGTACGTATTGAGATAGTACGGCCAGCACCACCAGCGCAGGGCTAATCAACGCAACGATGTTTGGCGGCAGGATGTTTTTGATATCCGGCGGCAGCACCGCCCAGGCGTGCAGCGCAGCATCCGGGAACGACTGCGCCCATACACCAACCAGCGCGCCGATAGCTCCCAGCTTTACAGACCACGTTTTCAGCAGCAAGCTGGCATGCCCTACGAACTCCAGCCGGGTATATTTGCGCAGAAGTAACAGAACGAGCACAGCCACCAGCACAAGCAAAGCGAAAATGATCATCTTCACAGGACACGCTCCTTAACCCAGCCGTAGAGAAAATCCTCGTTGGCTTCGCGGCCCTCCGCCAGTTCGAGGTATCTGGCACCCTGGCTGCAGTTCAGCGCACGCAACAGAACCTGTTCACCCTCTTTCCCGCGGGCGGAAAGGTATCCCTTAAGCGCGGTGATGGTTCGGGGACCAATGGCGCCATCCGGAATCAGATCGGGATACAGCTTTCCGCGCATATTCAGGGCAGTGAGCCAGCGCTGAAAGAACTTACTGGCGACGCTGGGCCCCATGTTCACGCCAGTGTCGCAAAGCTCATCCGCCAGTAACGTAGATAGAGCTGCCACCTGGTCAAACCGGGGTCCGGTCCAGTAATCGCTCAGCAGGATTTGCTTTGCTGTTTCCCTGGGCAGGTTTCGCATATCACCGGTGTAGCCATGTGCACGGGCGGTGGTTTGCGTGATGCCCCAGCGGGTCGGCCCGCCTTTATCCGACGGATGATCGACATAACCGCCCTCTTTGCCGAGGATCCCCTCGATAATCTGATCTGCTGTCATGGCGCCTTAACTCCGGTAATGCGTTCCCAGAAATAGGTCAAAGCAACAGAACCCATTGCCCCGCTAATCCCGGAAGTGGCCAGTATCATGTAAATGCTCAGTCCGCTTTCAATGCTCACCAGGCCAGCAATAACGCCGGTAAACCCTGAAACCACCATTTGGGCAAGAGCATTGATCAAGCTCCATGTTGCCTTGCTCTGCTTCACATCTATCAGGTAGCGGACAAGTCCACCCCAGCAAGCAATGATCAGCAGAACCAGCCAGGACATCCCGGCAATGCTCTCTTTGTCTTGCATACGTTTAGCCATAGTTACCGCCTCCGATGAAAGATCGGGAAGCTGTGTGAATAAATGTGCGGGCTCTGCGCAAGCGCCCTGCGATTGGGTTATGAACCGTCGCAGGTGAGCCCTGTATGGGGAAAGGCCGCCAGATGGATTTACGACAAAGCACAGAGTGAGTGACGTTCTGGCGGCACAAATAAAAAAGGCCGCGCTAATGCGCAGCCTGTTATTGTCGTGGGTAATATTTTTACGTCACTTAAGGAAAGCTACTACCGAAATAGCCAGTATGTAGGTGCCAGATTACTTACCAAGTGCTTTTTTTACCTCTTCTGGCATGGAATCCCGAAGTTTTGTCGCTTCCAAAAGATATGATGTCAGCATTTTCATTACATCCAATTCCAGCATGCTTTCTTCACCGCCACGTCGAACCCTGGCAATAATCTCCTTTACCTGGGCCACAGGGGGAGCCACCGGAGCCATATGTTTAACCATTGCTTCTGCTACTATCTTTGCCTTTTGATTCGGATCTAATGGTTTATTTTCCATAACTGATATCTCCTGATCTGGGAGAGTTTGTTATAGCGCGTAATCTTCCCCCAGAAAAGCAAAAACCCCGCCGGTTGGCAGGGTTCAGAATCAGTTTCATTTGGATGTACGTATCCATGATTAGAAGCATACAGGACACTTTTATGCAAAGTCAACATTAACGTGCAAAAAAATATCGCCATTTGCTCCGATCACATTAGTAAGTCGTTGCCTTCTCGAATTCTACAGCCGCTTGTCGCTCACCCTTACGCAGCATGTCCACCAGCCCCTCATAGAACGGTTTCCAGTTGCGTGACCACGAAGACTGATGGAGATCCGGGAGACGCTTCAGAATGGCGCGGTGTACCGTCGCAGAGGGTACAACAGAGAAGCCATTACCAGAGCAGCGTTCACATGTTTTGAAAACCGGTGCGCCAAGTTCTTTGGTCGCTTTGCGATCTAACACCTCCCCTTTACCACCACACCTGCATCGCGCATGGATCACTTTCTTTCCTCCACACACTCCACAGACCCTTTTCACCAGTTCATTTTTAATCTTTGGGGCCTTCACCTCGACACCGTCTGCATCGAAAATACCAGGGTGCTTAATTACATCTTCATGGCGGGAAATAAAGCCGGTACCGCTGCAGTTGTGACACGTTGCGCTGGTGGCCGCCGAACGTGAGTATTCCGCAAAGGCAAATTGCGCCAGCGTAAACATGCAGCCTCCGAGCTCGTCACCAGCGGCTTTGCGGACATTTTTAGGAGCGTTTTTGATGGCAAACTGCGCCAGCGCTTGAACTGCGAGCTGTTCATCCGTTTTGCTGATACCAGCCTTTCCGAAGAAAGCGGCCAGGCCGAAGCGTGCCCTGCTGCTGGTCACACCGATCCCGGTCATAATGTCTGTGCCATTCAGGCGATTCGGCGATGTGCTTTTCACGTCGTCGCTGATGTGCATGCCCTGAGGGCTAAAGTGTTTGAGGGAGGCTTCCAGTTTCATTCTTCGCACTCCCCGACCAGGTTCAAAATAATGCGATCAAACAGCGAATCCCGTTCCTCAAAATAGTCACATGCCAGTAACCACTTGCAGACTGTTAATGCTTCAGCCCGGGTAACTGGTTTCATGGCGCACAAAAGGTCAGTGAGCCACCCGCGCCGATCCCAGATAATCTGGACGTAGCCATCGCCATTTTGTGTTTTATACCTGTGACGAAGTACGGATTCCCAGTAATCCCATTCAATGGTTACATCGCTTAATGTCCAGGGAGAGAGGAGGATGTTTTTAAAACCTTTAATTTCTCTTACGCGAAGTTCTTCCGCCTCACGACTTAAGTTTTTTTCATCGGCCCAGTTTGCATAAATATGACTGAAGCGCTCCATAACAAGGCGCTCAGCATCAGTAATTTTATCAGGCGAAAAGTCCTGTTCGATGGTGAAGAATTGGTTATGTTGCAGATTGTTATTGTTCATCATGCTGCCACCTTTTTATAGAAAACTTGTTCACGAACCTGATCGCCGTTCATAAGCATATCATTGAAATCTCCGTTATCCGGCCAGCGTATGCTGACTTTGACCAGGTCGTTTTTCGCCAGCAGGTTTGCGTGGGCGCACTCGAACGCCGCGGCATGTCCAGTTGCAGAGTGCTTGTCCATGTCGGCAAAAATAATCAGATGCTTCACACCTGCCGGGACCCGGAATTTCTTCATAAACCCGCTGTTGATTACCGCCCAGGTATTGACGCCATAAACCTGATAACAGGAGAGTGCTGTTTCGATACCTTCGGCGATGCCGATCGTCGTTGATACCGGAAACATGCGAATGGCCACAGAGCGAGCGTGATCCAAATAACTGTCCTCTTGAAGCGACTTAAGACGTTTCGCACTATCAATATCTGCTTTCCTCTCGCCGTCCAGCAGCGTCTGGTGCAGGTAACAAAGCTCGGCTTTGTCATCGGTAGCCAGGGCATACAGAGCCTGATATACACGCCCAGCATGGCGTTGGCGGTCACAAAAACGGATGCCTTCTGCCGGCAGGCGGCTTATCCCACGTTGAAGAAGGTAACCAG
>OKAL01000656.1_pt1 | contig 9173 bp, 16 predicted proteins | sample 1612781 | NCBI WGS metagenome assembly OKAL01 (sample SAMN04436817, study PRJEB24849) | human gut metagenome | biome: human gut; feature: NICU; material: stool | host: Homo sapiens | place: USA: Saint Louis, MO | collected 2011-05-05 | reverse complement strand
ACGCTATACCCTCGCTTACCTCTTTCAGCTTCTGATGCTCTGGAGCGTCCAGCAGGACAGCCTGCTTAGCCTCGGCACACTCTTTCATCGCAGAGGCGATAAGCGACATCGTGTCGTTCTGCGGTGTCAGGCGGTTGCGATACTCCAGCGGCAGGACGGACATGATTGCCGGCGCCAGCTGGCGAATGTTGTTGGTCGCATATTCGGTGTCTCCGTCGATCCAGCGGAACACCTTCTGCATCTGGCGGTGTGAGTCAGTCGGGATATCCAGCCCGGTGCCGCCGGTTGCCCGCCACTCTTCAACAATCAGAGCGGCGACAAATTCACGGCTGCGGCAATCAGCTGCCCAGGCGCGTACGGCTGCGCGGATCCCATCGATGTTTAACGCCGAGGAATCAGGTTCCCGGCGATTCTGGTAAATCATCGCCGTTGGCGAAAATTTGTTACCTTGTTGATACGCAAGTGAATGCATTGCTTTCCCTTTCGTGGTTAGAGCCGCCGTTAAGCGGCTGTTGTTTTATTCGGCTCATCGCCAAAAAGAAGCCATTCAGGTTCACATTTGAGAGCCCGAGCCAGCTCAACCAAATAACGTGGACGCTTAGTAGTCCCGGCCTCGATGGCCTGAAGTGATTGCTGTTTCATGCCAGCCAGTTTTGCTAACTGGTCCTGAGACAGATTCATCTCTTCACGTTTTTGCTTGAGGCGTTGAGAAATTGTTTCCATATCACCTCCACAGTTTTATCTGTATTCTGTGACAGTTATTTCTGTTTGTCAATTACAGTTTTAACTGTGACTATCAAGGCATACAGAGAGAGGGATTTATGAGCCTTGCGGATCGCGTTAAACAAAAAAGAATTGAGCTGGGATTAACCCAGACAGAAGCTGCTGAGAAGGCCGGTATTCGGCAGCAGTCATGGCAGAGCATTGAAGATGGGAAAACTCTCAAGCCACGTAATATAATTGGAATAGCCAAGGCGCTTAAATGCGACGCCGATTGGCTAATGAACGGCGGCGCGTTTATGCCGATGGCAGAGATCAACAGCAGGAGAGTTCCGTTGATAAGCTACGTACAGGCAGGAGCCTTGGCTGAGAAAAACCCTATCGAGGCTTTCGATGGCAGCCTTGAATACATACTTACTGATCTGGATGTGTCCCAGCACACCTTTGCGTTGCGTATTGAAGGCGACTCAATGGAACCAGATTTTAAGGCTGGTGACGTTATTATTGTCGACCCTGAGGTAGAACCCACGCCTGGGGAATTTGTTGTTGCGAAGAACGGCGGAACACAGGCAACCTTCAAAAAATACCGCCCGACATGGGTAGACCCTCTCGGCTGCCAGCACTTTGAACTGGTCCCACTCAATGACGACTACCCTGTCATTAACAGCGATCACCAACCTTTAACCATTATCGGTGTAATGATTGAGCACCGTATTTACCGCCGCAAACGCTAAAACCCCCTCTCAAACGTCTAATCAAACCGGCTAACGCCGGTTTTTTTTCGTCCTTACAAAATAAATTACTCATAAATACAGAAACATATGTTTCGCACGCTATTAAATACAGTTTTGTCTGTTGACGATAATACAGTTTTATCTGTATCCTTAATCCATCGAAACGAAACATCGACAGCTGAGCGAAGTTAGCCAGCGGCGAAGTGGAGATTCGGTCAGTCGAACGGCGCGACAGTAAACCATGCGTCGGACGCCCGGCGGGCTCAGGGAGAGCGGCAATGGTGCGTAACTGGAATGTTTTGGGGTGTGGTGGGCAGCTGATTCGTGATGCTCACGGATCAATCCGGTCCACGAATCCACCACACCGACCAAAGCATTTCTCCCGCATCAGCGGGTAACTACAGAGCCAACCTCAAGCACCGGGCGCCGATGCTTGGTGATGGTAATACTGCCATCTCAACCGCACAGGAGACGATGATCCTGTTCTGGTTGGATTGGAAAAGTCTTCTTGGCCCGCCAGCGCGCGGGCATTTTTTGGGAGGTTGCATGTTTGCTACTGACATCTCACTGAAATACGGCACTCATCAGCCAGAGACGATTCTGGAAACAATGCCGATTGAAGAAGCCTCCGAAATCATCAAGGAGAAGCTTCGTGATGAAGTGCGCTCAGAACTCGAAGGCGAGTATGAGGATCGGATTTACTATGCAGAGGAAGAGGCTTCCGAATGGGAGAGTCGCGCTGATGACTACGAATCAGACGCTACGCAACTGGCGATGGCCATAAGGGATGCTCTCGATGCTGAGAGTCTTGATGATGCAAAAATCATCCTGGAAAGGGTCAAGCGTGACCTTGATAACTATTTCTGACTGAGGTCGCTCAGGCGGCCTTTTTTATTAGCAGCCTCTCTCCGCGAGGGGCTGACGGCAAATCTACTCCACTTATTTGAGGCGATGGTGATGGATATAAAAAACGATGAAGTAGCGATGTTTAAAAGCAACAATGGCGTAATTTTAGCAGCTGACGCAGCTTATGCTGCTGCTGAAGAAGCGGTTAAAGGGGCATCAGATGACCGTAGGTATCGGCAGAATTTGATAAAGGCAGCACTGGAGACTGCCCTGGCATCAGTTATCGTTTTATAGCGATCCCAAAAGGCGTAGGTGCTTCTGCTTTGTACTTTTCCTTTGCTGCTTCACGACAGGCAGGAAGCAAATCAGCAATGCGCTCAATTAAAGCTTCTGGCGTGTTGGCGGATGGGTCTTTTACTGCAAGCGCCAGCGCTAAATCATATGCCACTGATTCCTCAGTTCTCTTTCCTGCAAATACATTCATGGACATAAAGAAATCCTTTTATTGACTGTGGAATATCCAGTCTACGGCATTCCTTTGACTGTGGAAAGTGAAGGAAATCACGCGCCGGGCGTGGCTAAACATCCCGGCACTCATTCAAGTTGAGGCTGCCAGGTAGGCGGCCTTTTTCATACCTGGAGTTATTTACGAGTGACTCAAGTTATGACAACCGGCGGCCATCCACCGCCCATTGAAACACTGAATAAATGCGTTGAAGTCTTGTATTAACCGTTCCGTTCGCCGCGATAAGGCCAAGAGGAAATCATGGTAAACCAGCAGCAGATCAGAGAGGCCCAACGGCTCGCGTCGTTCGCGGTACTCCATCGCAATGCTCCGGCGTGGGAAGAAGCAAAGCGCCTTTACGCCGTCGCCATCGGGAGGACTCTTCACTGATGGAAACTTTATTCGCGCTCGTCCTGACCGTGGCAATGACCAACGGTGATTACCAGGACGTCATTCTCGGCGTTTACGACAGCCCGCAGGAATGCAGCCAGGCAGCTACAGAGCAGAAAGTGTCAGCTGAGTGCTGGCCGGTAGAAAGCATCCTCCGCAACGGCGAGTTCCCGGCGAAATCCATCGCGCAGCACTAACCACCCTATTCAACCGATCGGCCTGGCTTTCTGCGGGCGGGATCTGCACATCCAAATTTCAGGAGAAACCATGAGCGAAGTAACGGATTTAGTCGTCATTGAGAAACAGAACGCAATGGCGGTATTCACCACCAAAGAGCAGCTCGACCCGATTATTGAGGCGATCGAGAAAGAAGCTCGCAGCCTGGTACCGGATGTGTCGACCCGTAAAGGCCGCGATGCTATCGCATCCATGGCGCATAAGGTTGCCCGCTCCAAAACCTATATCGACAACGCCGGCAAGGATCTGGTTGCCGAGCTTAAAGCCCTGCCGAAGCAGATCGACGAAAGTCGCCGGATTGTGCGTGAGCGCCTGGACGCGCTGAAAGATGAAGTGCGCAAACCACTCACCGAATGGGAAGCCGAGCAGGAACGAATCCGGGTGGAAGAAGCCTGGAACGCCATGCACGAAGAGGCGCTGGTGATGAACAAGATGTTCGATGACCAGCTCGCCGCGCAGATCGAGGCAGACCACGAAATGGCTCTGCTGATGAATGACAAGTTTGACCGTGACCGCGAAGAGCAGCGCCGCCAGGCGGAACAGGCTCGGCGTGAGCACGAAGAGCGCATTAAGCGCGAAGCAGCAGAACAAGCCCGCCGCGATGCCGAAGCGAAGCACAAAGCGGAGATTGAAGCCGCAGCGCGCCGTGAAGCCGAAGAGAAAGCCCGCGCTGAATTGGCGGAACGCCAGCGCATCGAAGCGGAACAGCGTGCGGAACGCGAGAAGAAGGAAACCGAAGAGCGTGCGCGCCGCGAAAAAGAAGAAGCCGTTGCCGCCGAGCGCCGCCGCCAGGAAGGGGCAGAAGCCGCCCGTTTGGTCGAAGAGCAGCGCAAAGCTGAAGAAGAAGCGCGCCGAGCCGCAGACAAAGAGCACCGCCGCACCGTCAATCGTCGTGTCTACGCAGATCTGATTGCTCAGGGCATCCCAGAAGAATACGCACAGAAAGCAGTGCTGGCGATCGCTGGCGGCAAAGTGCAGGACGCGCACATCAAATATTGAGGCAGCCATGAACTCATTCCTCACTTATGACCGCATCGAAGATCGGCGCTGGGTCGAGCAGCAGCTCACCGACGAGAAAGAGAAGTGGATCGACGACCGGGCGAAAGAACTGATCGCCATGTTCCCGAAATATGCTCTGCAAATGAGTAGCCTGTTTCTTCCAAAAGAAGCGCAAATGGCACTAGTCGGTGAAAAGGCAGAGGAAGCCTATAACGACTATGTCACACGCATCTGTTACGACCGCGCCGAAGAAGAGTGGGATCGCCTTCATCCAACCTGCCCATTTTAAGGAGGTACTATGAGCTTAACCCTTGTTGATTTCGTCAAACAACAGGAGCCGCTTTTCATTAAGGCGGCAACTGACGAGCGGATGGTATGGGCGAAGGAAAGCCAGTTCGCCATTCAACTATTTCAGAACAACGACTACCTAGCCAAAGTTGCATTCCAGAACCAGACCAGCACGCAGAACGCAATCATCAACGTTGCGGCCATCGGCATTTCGCTAAACCCGGCTCAGAAGCTGGCTTACTTGGTACCGCGTAAAGGAGCTATTTGCCTCGACATCAGTTACATGGGCCTGATGCACATTGCGCAGCAGTCTGGCGCCATTAAATGGTGTCAGTCGGCAATTGTTCGCAGAAACGACCAGTTCCGGCGCGAAGGGCTCGATAAGCCGCCGATCCACATCTACAACGACTTCGATACCGAAGAGCAGCGCGGGGACATCGTAGGGGCGTATGTAACGGTAAAAACTGACGATGGTGATTACCTCACCCATACGATGCGCATTGATGCCATCTACTCCATCCGTGACCGGTCTGAAGCATGGAAGAAGTACAAATCTGACAACAGCAAGAAGTGTCCATGGGTCACCGATGAAGAGCAGATGATCCTCAAGACGGTCGTGAAGCAGGCAGCAAAATACTGGCCTCGACGTGAGCGCCTGGATGCCGCCATCGACCATGTTAATACCGAGGGTGAGGAAGGTATCAACTTCTCAGCAGAACGCCAGCCAGAACGCGATGTAACCCCAGCAGCGGACGAAATTATCAAGGAGATTAACGACGTCCTTATCGCAATGGATAAGACATGGGAAGAAAACCTGCTCCCAGTCTGTTCGCAAATTTTCCGTCGTGATATTCGCGATTCATCCGAGCTTACCCAAGCCGAGGCAGTTAAGGCCCTAGGCTTCCTCAAGAAGAAGGCGGCAGCATGAACGCCAATCCACTTATGCCCGGTGAAAAATACGGGCACTTAACCGTCAAAGAATACTCGCACATGCTGAGAGGTAGAAGGATGTATCTATGCCTTTGTGTGTGCGGTAATTCCTGCCATAGAGCCGCGAATCAGCTTAAAAGCAACTCAATGAGCAGCTGCGGATGCATGACAGGAAAAAACACCACTCACGGCCAGCGCAATACCCGCGTTTACAGGATTTGGAGCGGGATGAAAAATCGCTGCACGAACCCAAACAACAAAGACTTCGAAAAATACAGTCAGCGCGGTATCTGCGAAAGATGGCTGACGTTCGAGCTATTTCTTGAAGATATGGGTCTCCCTCCTACGCCCAAGCATCAGCTTGATCGGAAGAACAATGAAGGTCCGTATTCTAAAGATAATTGCAGATGGGCAACCGTTACCAAGCAGGCCGAAAACAGATGTACATCGTTTTACTGGTTTGTTGATGGATTGCGTTTTGAAAGCGTCGGAGCCGCGGCGAATCATTTTGGCGTGAAACCAGCAACCATCCACAAATGGTGTCATGGCTACAACAATAGAGGGATTAACATCCCGCCAAGAGCCAACTGCCGTAAGGAGAGGAAATATGGATAACAGGTGGCTCATTAAATTTGAGCAAATATTTGGGCCAATCGCACAAATTGAGCAAGGTAGCGAGACATGGGCAAGAGCGAGACTCGGAGTTATTACTGCCTCTGAAGTGCACAACGTCATTTCCAAGCCAAGATCGGGGAAGAAGTGGACAGACATGAAAATGTCCTACTTCCACACGCTGCTCGCCGAGGTATGCACTGGCGTGGCGCCAGAAGTTAACGCCAAGGCGCTGGCCTGGGGAAAGCAATACGAGGAAGACGCTCGCACCCTCTTCGAGTTCACCACGGACGTGAAAGTCACGGAGTCTCCGATCCTGTTCCGTGACGAGAGCATGCGCACCGCGTGCTCCCCTGACGGCCTGTGCAGTAACGGGTTCGGACTTGAGCTTAAATGCCCTTTCACCTCCCGTGACTTCATGAAATTCCGCCTTGGCGGTTTCGAAGCAATCAAGTCTGCGTACATGGCCCAGGTGCAGTACAGCATGTGGGTGACCGGAAAAGAGGCCTGGTTCTTTGCCAACTACGACCCGCGCATGAAACGCGAAGGCATTCACCACGTCGTCGTTGAGCGGGATCCGCAGTACATGACCGACTTCAACGAAATGGTACCGGAGTTCATCGAGAAGATGGACGAGGCCCTGGCTGAAATAGGCTTCAAGTTTGGCGAGCAATGGAGGTAACAATGGGTGCCATTCACTGGCAGCCTTGGGAAAACCTGTTCCTGCATGAAGTTGCAGGACAGATGCCCGTCTCATTGATTGCCGAAAAACTGGAAAGAACAGAGCGCGCCGTTTACACACAGGCCGCTCGCCTCGACGTGAAATTTCCGGGCAATACCAACTGCAGGAAATGGACCAAAGCAGAATTATTTCTGTTTGGCCGATTCACTCCCGAAGAAATAGCCGCGGCAACCGGTCGCTCAATCCACTCCGTGCGCAGCAAGCGCAACTCACTTGCCCGATCGTCAGGAGGAAAAGTCATGCCTGAATGGACTACCGAAGAGCTGGCGCTGCTGTGGCGATACTCAAACGCCGAAGTCGCAGAGATTACCGGCCGCAGCATTGAAGAGGTCGGAGATAAGCGCCTGCAAACGAATATTGAACGTAATGGCTGGGATGTTAACGATCCGGAGCGGGAGGATGTATGACCGAAAAATACTCTCTTATCTACGCTGATCCTCCCTGGTCTTACGGCAACACCATCAGCAACGGCGCTGCCGCCGATCACTACTCCACCATGAAGCTCATCGACATCAAGCGCCTGCCAGTGTGGGAACTTGCCGCCGAAAACTCGGTGCTGGCGATGTGGTACACCGGCACGCATAACCAGGAGGCTATCGAACTGGCCGAGGCCTGGGGATTTACAGTTCGCACGATGAAGGGCTTTACCTGGGTGAAGCTGAATCAGAACGCCGAGTTGCGCATCAACAAGGCGCTGGCCGAGGGTGGAGTCACCGACTTTTACGACTTCCTCTATCTGCTTAACGCCGAGACGCGCATGAACGGCGGCAATCACACCCGGGCCAATACAGAAGACCTGTTGATTGCCACCCGCGGCGCCGGGCTGGAACGAAAGCACGCAGGGATTAAGCAGGTGGTATACAGCCCGCTCGGCGCGCACAGCGAAAAGCCGTGGGAAGTTCGGCACCGGCTGGAGTTGCTTTACGGTGATGTGCCACGCATTGAATTATTCAGTCGCAGCGCAGCGCCAGGCTGGCATCACTGGGGAAATCAGTGCGCCACCGCCGCGGTGGAACTGCTGCCCGGCTGCGCCATCGATGTTGTGAAAACGGGGGCAGCATGACGCCAGAAAATGACAACGCCATACGCGCCGCCTGCCGCCGCCGCACCTGTCAGCGCAGGATATCGTCTGGATCGAAGGTTATTTGCAGGAGCCAAGCGGCTTTAACAGCGCTGGTGAGCCGGTTGCACTCAATTTTGCCACCGGGGAGCTGGATACCCGGCAGCTGCGTCACCCTGATGGGGTGATCCTCGATATCGGCACCCATGTCCTGGCGATGCTCCGCGAAACCCTGCACGCCAGCGGAGGCGATACGGCGCTGAGCCTTTCCCTTCGGGTGGCGAAAGACCGCCTCGGCCATGACATTGCTCCTGGGGATACGAGCACTGCCGAGGGGGAGGCGCATCTGCAGGGAACCCTGGGCACTATCCCGCTCAATATCTGGCTCAACAAATACGCGGGTCCCGCGGGCGGGCAAAAGGGAATGCGGATAGGACTGCGGGACGGGCGAATAATTACCTTCGATCGCGCCCCTGAGGGCGAAGTGGTGACGCTACAGGACGGCGAGCGGGTGCAGCGCTGGACCCGGCCCGGGGCGATCTATACGCACTGTCTTGATGAGCAGATCCTCGGCGCTGATAATCTGTTTATCCGGGCGCCGGACAGCGTGGCCGCTAACGCAGCGTAGGCTTGAGGAAGTGGAATGGCTACTCAGGTTGCAGCAGCAATTACGCGGCCCGCATTAAACCCGGAACATGATAAAATAGGTGCAGATAAACGTTGAAAGGAATGGTTATGGAACTTGATTGCCCTCTGTGCCACGCGCCGTTAGATGTCAAAGGCAGTAGCGCGCATTGCGCCCAGTGCGAAAGGGTATTTACCCTTGAGGCCCGCTGCCCGGAATGCCACCAGCCGCTGGAGGTGCTGAAGGCGTGCGGTGGATTACTTTTGCCAGCATGGGCATGGCCTTATCTCGAAAAAACGGGTGGAATTTATTCCGCTGGTTTAGTGGGCGAAGGCTTTCTGGCCCGCGTTTTTTTCACCGTCGCGATCTGCTTCACTTCGCTTTCGACCCAGCCGTCTTTCAGGCGGGTGGTGAGCAGATCGCCGGTTTTGACCTGTTTTGTCTGCTTCAGCACCGTACCGTCGCTCACCGAGGTGACGCTGTAG
>OKAL01000652.1_pt1 | contig 9207 bp, 9 predicted proteins | sample 1612781 | NCBI WGS metagenome assembly OKAL01 (sample SAMN04436817, study PRJEB24849) | human gut metagenome | biome: human gut; feature: NICU; material: stool | host: Homo sapiens | place: USA: Saint Louis, MO | collected 2011-05-05 | reverse complement strand
TTATTTTCGCCGAATCGGAGTTTGCAGGCCGTCAGCGTGCCGTTGCATTCATCCAGCGACGGATCGTTTACCGGGTTGTTGTTTTTGTCGAAATAGCGGGTGCCGGCATAGTCGCAGCCGTCGCCGGTACGATATTTATTCCGGATGCACCAGGTACACAGGGAATGAAGTTGTCGCGTCGGGATCATTTGCCCCTGCAGGTCCATCGGGCTGGACAGAACAAATTCAACGGTTTCACCGGCAAGCTCGCCCGTTTTCCCGTCGATATACCAGACCTGCAGCTTTTCCTGAGCCGGGTCTGCTGTGGGGTTGCCGTCCGCGAAATTTCTGGCATCGAGATATTTCTCTTTTGTGTCGTGAATAGTGACTTTCGCCTGCAGCAGATCGTCATACGCAAGACACAGGGCAGAAATGGAGCTTTCGATGTTCGCAACCGTCAGTGATGGCGTTGCATTGCTCCCACTGGTTGATTTTTCCAGGCCTTCCAGCTGATACGGCCAGGCGGCGTATTCATTTCCCTGCCACCAGATTGGTTTCGCCGGAAGCTTGGACTCATCCCCACCAGCGGCGATGATTTCTGCTTCCGTGTGGGGAATGCGGTAATTGTGAAAGCGGAGAACGTCCGTTAGCCCAAAGGAAGAACCGTCCACCTCAATCAGACGAACATCGTTTCCGGATTCAAGCTTCTGATAGTCAGCGTTTAAGCTCATGGTTTAAATGCCTGGATGAATGTTGCTTCAAGGTTGAATTTCCCCGCGCCCAGCCCGGTGGGTTTATACGTTTCGCAACGATACAAACCCAAAGGCTCGAGCGGCGGCTTCCACTGAAAGGCTTTCGTTCCTTCATGCCTGTCGAGAAAAGACTTAATGGCAGAAATGTAGGTTTCGTTGCCAGTGAAGTTAAGCGTCCACTGCTGAGTTCTGGTGTTCAATCCATCCCCTGAAACCTGCTCATATCCATCACCAAACTGGGCTTTCCTGACGCGGAAACTTGTATCAGCCTCCGCGTTAATCCGTGGGCACCAGGTGAAAGTTTCAATGGCCATAATTATCGGGTTCCTTTCATTGCGTTCCAGATGTCGCCGCCGGGACGAATGTCACGCATCACATTCTGCTTATAACGTCGATCAACAAATTCCCCGACCTCGGCACCAAATTGCTCAAGGCCTGGCGAGGACTGTGTTTGAGTGTTGCCGTTGCCATCGATGGTGATATAAACCTGTGGCGCCGAAGATACCGACTGACCGCCACCAGCTCCGACTGCACGAACACCGAGAGAACCATCCGGCGCGCGGGTAAGCGGCATGATTGCCTCCGGCCCAGCCTCTCCCATGATTCCGGCCCCGCCTTTTGCGAAAGCGAACATGGTGGGGTTTCTGACGATCCCATTACTGAAAGCGCTCAGAGATGGGGAGTCATAAACGCCGCCTTTGGCGTTAAACTGGAAGTTCGATCCGTAACTGGAAACCGCCGTACCGGTGCTGGCTGATGCTCCCGCCCCGCCTCCGAAGAAGCTGCCTACACTGCCGATGAGTGAGCCAAAGATGCCAGAACCGGAAGAGGCACCACCCATCGCGCTAACCACCGCCATCTGCAGAGCCACTTTTTCGATAATCTGCAGGACAGAAATACCCCACGATTTCCAGCTAACCTTATTGCCTTCTAACATTGAGGTGACGTTACCAAACGCGCTGTCGAGTGTGGTTTTAACCCCGTCAGAAACCGTGCCGGATACGTTACTGATTTCATCAAACCAGTTGGCGTAGCCGCGTGATACTCCGGACATCCAGTCCGCTTCAGCTGCTGCTATAGCCTTGTATTTCTTATCCAGAGCATCGAGGGCTGCGGCGCGCTGCGCGATGGCCTCGGTACCGCCGTCCGTTTTAGCAAAAACACGGTCGATCTGTTGCGTCTCGTCGAACCGGCTGCGCTGGCGATCACTCATGCCTGCGGTTTCGGTTGTCAGCGTCGCCTCATCCCTGAACTTTCGGGCCGCTTCAGTTAAATCCTTCAGGGCATCAGCTTGTTCGCGCTGCTTGCGCACGTTCTCGTCGGCTTTTTGCGTCCATTTTGCCAGCTCTGCTGATGATGCCTGGATCGCCCTGCGCTGCTCGTCGGTCCATTTAGTGCCTGCCTGGTGCGATGCCGCGTAAAGCTCGGAGGCTTTTTCGCCTTCCGTCGCCCTGACGCGTTGCACGTCGATAGCCACACTCAGATCGGCCATCTTCCGGGAATACTGTTCGGCGGTGCTGGCCGCTTCGCGCTCGGCTTTACTCTGTGCTTTCGAGGCGGCGGTAGAGGTTTTTTTTGCCTCCGCAGCCGCTGCATCTTTTTTGGCTGCCTGATCCTTGTTGTAGATGTACTGGGTGTAAAGTGCTCCCGTCAGCTTCAGGTCTTCTGCTTCATACACGTGCTGCTGATGGAGTTTCTCTAATCCGCTTAAGCTGGCCAGCTCATTATCGCGGCGCGAGCGCTCCAGTGCGGTTTGCTGTTGCGGTGTTGCGTTCGCCAGTGAAACGACGGGCCCAGCATATTGTGGCGGCTTGGCGCCAGCGGTCGCTGACATTGAGCGGTTAAGCAGGTCATACGCACCTTTCAGGATTGAGACAGCGCCAGCCTGTTCGATAGCCTTTTGCGTGGCCAGATCACTGGCCTGGTTAACCAGCTTCTGAGTTTGCTCGACTTTTGAAGCTGCCTGTTCGCGCTGGTACTCCAGCTGGTTCAGCTTATCGGTCAGCTCGATGTTTTTGGCCGTGATGTCGGCCTGGTCCATGAAGGTGTTGATCAGGGTCAGCGTCGGATGGCGGTTGTAGTCCTGCTGGATTTGGTCAACCGCCTTAAGGCTGTCTTTCACCTTCGCGATCTGAGAGTCGAGGTCGGCCAGGTCCTGTTTTTGCGCCTGTAAAGATGTACGGGCATCAGCCGCGGTCGAACGCAGGCCAAGCACCGACATCTGCTGGAGCTTGGTGTTGATCTCGTCAAGATTGTTGGCAAAGCCGACTGCCTCACGATGCACCTGCTGGGTATGCTGATAAAGGCCATACATCGCAGCGCCGGCACCGATGATCACTCCAGGCCAGCCACCGAGAATACCCAGAACCCCGCTACCCAGCCGGGACATTACTGAGGCTGTATTGGTGAGATTGTTAGCTGCAGAGGTCCTGCCAGCCAGCGCCATATTCAATGATGCCTGAGCTGCAGCAAGATTACGCTCAGCGACAATCTGAGCCTCAATACTCGTCGCCGCTGCGCGCGCCTGTTGAGCGCGGTAAACAGCCTGGCGACCAGCAGCAACGCTAACCTGAGCGCCGCGAACCTGAGCCTGCGCCAGCGCGACCTCGGCGGCCGTATTAGCGAGCACTGCCCGGGTTGACTGAGCAACGCTGCCGACCATGTTGCCAAAATAACGAGCGAGGCCAACACCAACCAGAAGACCGGCTGTATTTGCCACATCATCGATGTTATTCGCCAGACCATCCAGCACGCCAGAAAGCGTGGATGATGCGCCGACAGCATCATTCGCCCCGCCAACCCATGCGAGAAAGGCGTTTTGCACTTTCTGTGCAGATCCGCTGATGGATGCAGGAAGGGTGTCGAATTCTTTACGCAGGATCTCGACATTGGTCAGCAGCGGGACGATCTTGTTTGTCGTCAGTTCTCCGTTGTTGGCCATATTTCGCAGGCCACCAACAGTGGTACCCAGCCCATCAGCCAGCAGTTTCGCCAGGCGGCCGCCGTTCTCCATGATGGAGTTAAATTCTTCGCCTCGCAAAACGCCTGAGCCAAGCGCCTGGCTAAGCTGGGTGATAACAGAGCTCGCCTCTTCGGTACTGGCGCCAGACAGCTTCAGTGAGGTTGCTACGGTTTCCGTAACTTTTGCGACGTCAGCAGAAGCGTAACCGGCATCACGCAGGGACTGTGCAATTCTGCTGTACAGATTGCTATTTGCCTCGAGGGATGTTCCGGTGCGCTGGCTAATTTCCATCAGCACGCGCTGGGATTGCACGTAATCCTCACTGGAAGAGGACGCAAGGCGAAGACGCCCATTCAACTGATTCCACGTGTCGGCAAACTGAATCAGCTGATGCGTGGCAAATGCACCAGCCCACGCACCGGCAAGCCCGGCAGCAGAGGATCGCACGGTTGCAAGCTGAGAATTCAGGTCAGCCAAAGACCGCTGAGTTTCACGCGTGGCCGCTGCAGCTTTTTTCCCGCCCTGTTCCATAGTGCGGTAGTAATCCGTCCCCATACGGGACGCTCTGGCGATCTCAGACTGGAAAGAAGACGAGTTCGCAGAAATTTTGATGATTAACTCGCGCAGCGTTGCCATATTTCACCCATAAAAAAAGCCCGCAGCCGCGGGCGTCAAAGACCAGACATCCATTTTTCGAGCTCTGAGACTTCTGCTATCTCTTCCTGCTCACCCCATTTCAGCATCACGTCAGGGATAGTAAATTTACCTCCCTGAGAGTTCAGCATTGCAACGGAGATCTGCGCCGCCTGTGCATCGGCGCGCCAGTCACCAATCGGACTGATGCGGTCGAACTCGATCCACATTTTGAGCTCGCTGGCGGTCATGGTCTGACGCAGTTCGTGGAGAGTACGCCCCAACCGGAGCGCCAGCGACATCAGGAAGAAGGTCAGCGGCTGCTTTACGGCTTTCCCGCTTCTTCCTGGCTCATTCCGAGGTTGAGGGCCTGAGCCAGCAGGCGGGAGTGCACAGGACCATAAATTTTAGATACCTGCTCCTGATCCTCATCGCTGAATACTCGTTCGCCGTTTTCATCCAGCAGAACGTCAATAAACAGAACCACATCAGCCTCTTTGTTACGCAGAAACTTTTCCGCCTCCGTCAGCGTCGGTGCCTCTTCGCCCTCGGCGAGTTGGGGATTAACGATCTCCCGGAATTTCACCCAGGCATCGCCAGAGGGTTCACGCAGCGTTACCTTTGCGCCATCCCATTCAGGGACCGTGATACCTTCTTTGGTGCGATAGGCTTTCGATGCTGTAAGCGCCACGTTGCGTAATGAATTCTGTGATGTTTTTTGCGGCATTTCATTTTTCTCTTGTTACATGATCGGAGGGATAAAAAAAAGCGGCCGAAGCCGCTCAGGAACCAGACGCGTAGATGCGTTTAGGTTTGCCGCGTACACGCAGAGAATAGGTAGCGCCAACAACGGAAGAGGTTGAAGCAGACCATGAGCTCTGGCGCACCTCAACCAGCACGTAGAAACCGTTGCCAGACGGGAATACCACGCGCAGCGCGCGCAGTTCGTCATTTTCGTAAGCGGTCTGCAGTGCCTCCTGTGCTGCTTCATCGCCAACCCAGTTACGGGTAATGCTCATTTCAGCAGGCGCGGCGAGGCCGTTGGTTTGCTCCTGTTCAGTTGAGCACAGCGTGGTTACGTCGATATCCCCTTTCTGCCCGCCGGTGAAGGTGATCTCCTTTGTTGCACAGGCTGCTTCCAGCCAGGTAACACCAGCCCCCGGGAAACCTGAGGCGTTAAAATCCTCGGCGGTTACGGGTGCGTCGGAGACGGCAAAGGTCATCCCCTTTGTGACTTCATACTTACTGGTCATGGTTTCTCCAGTTAAAAAAAAAGACCGCCGGAGCGGTCTGTTATGGTGGGTAAAGTTAAACGGTTACCTGAAATTCGAGCGTTGCCCGGTGATAGCGCAGATCAGGCTCATAGCCCGGCGTTTTCACAATGCTTTCCGGCTTCAGCACCTGCAGTGCATCAAGCGCCATATTCCTGATCGTGCGCGCTTCAGCGATGGTGCTGGAATAGACATCAACCTGCACAGAAACGGCAGATTCAGCCTGACCGCAAAGAACGTCTGCGGCCACGTCGGTAATAATCGAGAAAATTACCCAGGGCGGAGAGACTGAAGGCTTCCCGTCACTGCCGAGCGGCGCAACGTAGGGATAAACCTGCCCTCCGGCCAGCGTCGCCAGCAGAGGATAGAGATCGTCTTCCGTCATTTGCTTAATGCCTCGTCAATGGCCTGGTTCATGCGCCTGATTGCGACCTCCGTCGCCTGCTCCTGGCGAACATCGAACGCGGGACGAATGAACGGGTGCGGCGGCATGTTAACGGTACCCATTTCGACGAATCGCCAGTAAAAGGCATTTCTCGGGTTATTCGCCTTCATCGTGTTATCGCTGTTCCCGGTGCGCGGGTTAACACCACGAATATGGACGCCGGAAGAAATTTCCCCGCGGCGGCGGCTTTTTTGGGTCACCACCACCACGTTTTTTTTCAGTTTCCCGGTGCGCACCGGCGCGCGTGCGATAACTTCTTCCTTAAGGACTTCGGCACCGGCGCGCGTAGCATCACGCAGAACCTTGTTGTTTTCAGCGCGGCTTAGCGCCTCCAGATCCTTTGCGATGTCATTCAACCCAGAAAAATCGAGACTCGTCTCAATCATTTTTCAACTCCAAGCTTGCACAATATCTCCAGGCGTTCCCCCTTTTCATCGGGGATGGGCGGGCCTATAACGTTAAGGATTTTGCCTCGGTATGCCCCACTCTGAACCTTTAGTCTGGATGCCGCTGTTATAGTTTCGCCAGATTTTCCGCGAACCCATACCCTGACGTCAGCCTGAGCAATTTCGGCACCGGCAGCCATTAATTCTCTTCCGCTTCGGCCTCTGATATCTGCGCGGATGGTTTCACCATCCACCCATGTTTCAACTGGCTGGCCTGATGCGTCACGAATATTTACGGGGTTTTGTATCACAATAATTTGTATGAGCTTACCAGCGGATATAGCCATGAATGCCCTCAAATAATTGTCGGAAGTCGGAGATCATGAATTAAAAACGACACAGAGAAAGGAAGCTCTCCATGGAGTAAATCTTCCTTGTCAGCCATGTCAGGATTTCGGTACAGCATGCCCACCAGACGCATCGTGGCAGCCTTCATCCGACTGAGCGCCTCACCCTCTATTAACTTTCCTGTCTCATCAACGACCTTGTCCCGGCTTCCCTGAATAAAAGCCAGCAACACCGAACTGGCTTCCTGTATTTTTTCCTTAAGTGGGCCGTCGTCAGCATCATGATCAATGTGCAGGTGTTCCTTAATCTCATCCAGTGTCACAAGTTCAATCACGTTTTATCCCTCCCGTCGCGGCCACGCTTGGCAGCCAGGGTCCAGCCTTTCGAACCTGCCTCACCCGGCTTGTCCTGGGTCTGCTCGTCGCAGTGCCAGAGCGAACCGCCCCATGTAACCGTGTCGCCAGGCAGATATTCCTGACCTGATTTGAATATGCCCTGATAAATCATCACAGGCACGTCAAAGGATTTGGTTTCGCTGGCGCCACTGGTGCGGTTAACCGTCAGGGTGAGGGTACGCTGCTCAGAATGCTGTATATCAATGCCTGCCACGCCATCAACAAGACACTCCCAGCCGCGCATGCCATGGGTTTTCTCGTAAGCGCGCCACAGGCCGCCGTTATGCGTTGCATAGCTGCCACGCGGATAGCTTTTCTCTTCATCAATAAAAGGGAGAACTTCAAGCGTCAGCGCGTCCCGGCCATCTGCGCCATCCTTACCCGGTGCAGCGGCTGGCATTGCGGATACCGCATCGCTTACGGCCTGCTCAACGAGCTGTTTAAGCATGGAAGGGTCAAAATCCTTACCATCATTCGGCGTAGGAATTTCTGCCACGGCATTTCTGACCAGCTCCTGAATCATCGGCTGGACGTCTTCAGGCGTGACGCTTTTACCGTCGCGCGGTGCCGGGATTGCAGCTACCGCATTGCTGACCATGGCGGCAATATCCGGCAATTCTGGTGCTGTCGGTGCAGGTAAATGAGCGATGGCCGCCTTTACCATGCTCTCAATGTCTGGATCGGGCGCATTGCTGATTTCTTCAACCTGCTTTGCGAGCGTCGATAGCTTCTCTTCATATTGCTCTCGCTGCGCCTGAAGGTTTTTACTGAAGTTGTCACGCATTTCGGCGAGAACCTGACCGAATTCCTCGCCCAGCACCTTTATCAGGGATAGTTCGCGTTCGTTCATTTTGTAAGAAATCCTCTGATCATGGCTTTGGCCGCCAATTGCTCAGCGTCGGTTAAAGCCTTTCCTTCATTCGCGGAGGGTGACGACTGTGACGAACTGCTTTTACCGAAGGGATCATCCGAAGCATCACGGCGCGCCAGCGCCTCAAGGCTGAAATTCTGCTGCTGAAGATAAAGAGAATCACCACCAGCCAGCGGAGGAAGGTTCTCACTTTTACGCGCTTCGTTTGGTGTGAGGATGGTATTTTTCACCCCCTCGCCCAGGGATTTGATACGGCGTTCACTGTCCATACGCAGCAGCGCATTAACGTCAAACTCAGTACCCGTATCGCCTTCAAGCTCAAACGCTTCATCCAGCAGCAGCTCGATGGACTCAATCAGAGACTGAAGGCACTGAGAGTAATACTGCTGATCCTGTGCCTCGATGTTGTCATGAGTGGGTAATTCACCGATACCAACCTTATAAGCCGGCACGTGAAACACGGAGCAGACAATCTGCGCTGTCATACGAAGCTGTTCTACAGTCTGCGCATCAGCGGCTGATACCGTCCTGGGGACATATTTCGCGCCATTACTCAGAATGGCGGTTTTACCCGCATTTTCCCCGGTATACCCGGTGTCCCAGTTATCTTTAATTTTCCTGGCGTTCTCTTCCGTGATTGAGCCAGGAACCTCTATAACCCCGCTGGGTTTCCCGCCATTGCGGAAAAAGTACGCCGAGCTTTCCTGAATATGGTGACCCTGCATTGCAGCCAGACCAGCGGCATAAATCGGGGAAAGACCAATAAGGGGATGGAACAGACAGTTGAAACGATCGTGAATAACCTCTCGTGCCGGTACTGTCACAGTTGAATCAATGCCCGCCATGTTATCCGGGTTGATCTGGTAGAAGACAGAGCCATCATCAGCTACCAGTGGCGTGACCTTGTTCCAGTCCAGCAGCCTCAGCTCAATTATCTCACCGCGATTGTTCCGGATCTTAAGCGCAACTGTATTGCCTTCGCATAGCTTGGAATTCAGCCAGTTCTCAAAGAACTGGATGCGGTTCTGAAAGGCATTTGGCCTGGAATACAGCGCGGCTATCTTCCCGGTTTTGATTTCCTTCCGAACGCCATTTGAATCCTGTTTCATGAGGCGCGGAGGCATTTTAGCGATATCACTTGCGATCAGAGATATGCAGGAAAACA
>OKAL01000647.1_pt1 | contig 9273 bp, 9 predicted proteins | sample 1612781 | NCBI WGS metagenome assembly OKAL01 (sample SAMN04436817, study PRJEB24849) | human gut metagenome | biome: human gut; feature: NICU; material: stool | host: Homo sapiens | place: USA: Saint Louis, MO | collected 2011-05-05 | reverse complement strand
TTTATCCTTCGACCGGTCTCCAGCTTGGAGGCCGTTGTCGTTTTTGTCATGACCAAAATTCGAAACTCTTGATTACAGGAAATACAATATCAAATTCCAAGTTTATACATATCAATCTGGCTGCAAAGATAGTCAATAACATCAAACGCTCATAAAAACATCTGATTAACCCAATCAGAATGTTGCTATTGCTATAAGAAAAATCAAACGCCTCACGACAACTATTTACAAGGGATGCATATGACAGAGGGAACGATAAAGACCAGTAAGTATGAAATTATTGCTATTTTCAGAGAGGAGTTGCGCAAACGTACTGAAATTGAAATATTTTTTAACAACACCAGTATCATAACCCAACTGACGCGCGTGGACTTTGCCGAGTTTCATATTCAGACCCATCGCAAAATCCCGTCCGGGCATAAAATTCGCTTTCTCCTGCATAGCGATTCAGGGAAAATAGAGTTTAATGCGGCCCTGACAAAACATGACAATAGCGGTGTCGATAAAGGTATCCGCTACGCTTTTTCATTGCCTGAATGCCTGCAGGTAGTGCAGCGTCGCCGCGATCCCCGCTTTCGTTTACGCCATGAGCATGACTTTTATTGCCGCGGCCGCCATAAAAACGGCGAAAACTATCTTTTCGATATCAAAGACATTTCAGATGGCGGTTGCGCATTGATGACCAAAACGCCGAATCTTAAATTTCTCAGCCACAACGCCTTACTGAAAAACGCCGTACTTATGCTTGCAGAATATGGCGAGATCACCATCGACCTGGTGGTCAAAAATGTCATTGTTATCACCCTGGATAACGCTAATGAAGAGAGTGAGAGCTACTATCAGATATCCTGCCAGTTTAAGTTCCGCCATCTCGATGACCAGCGCAGAATAGAGAAGATACTGCTGGACCTGATCTTAGAAGCCAAGCGCAAAAAGAGAATCTGACAACCTTGGACAGTATATTGCTGTACACCAATGACAATCTCATTGGTCACTCAATCTATCACTACCTTATTGATAGCCATGAAAATGCCACCCGACTGAGTTATGCCGATGTCATCCATGAGAAACATCTGCCACTGGCCCAGACGATTATTTTCAATTTAATTAATAAGGATATTTCTGCCATCAGAATCGTCGATCTGCTGAATGCGCTCCGCCTTTCCCTGCTGCGCTGCCAGCAGCCGGTGCTAATGGTGAAAAGCGACATTGTCGGGCTGTGCAGAGAGTTGATAAACTTTGACAACGCTATGATTATTAGTGAGAAATCTCCGCTAACTCTTTTTTCATCTATCGTCCAGCGCGCCAAAGGCGTCAGCGAACTGCCGCCGCGAGGATTGCGCAAACAGCTTTCACCACGGGAGTGTCAGATCCTCGAACTGCTCATTGCCAACAATAATAATAAGCGTATTGCCGCCCTGCTCGGCATTGCTCATAAAACGGTTCATAGCCACCGCATCCATATCATGCAAAAACTGGGTATTGATAATTCCCGCACTATGAATCAGCGTATTGCCGCTCTCCATCAATGCTAAATGTTCTCCCGGTAAATCAGTAGCGGATAAAGCGTACTTATTCGCTGTTGATTTACATTTCCCGCCATTCCCATTAATCATCAGGTAGCCTATAATTAATGTATCCTCTGCCTATTGTTTGACTTACCTCGTGAAGAGGGATAATGAACACTAAAATATTCGAAGACAACATTTTATCTCGTAATGATATCGCTGTACGCTACGTCTTTCAGAAAATGTTTTCCCCACAAGGTACTCTGGTCGCGGTGGAATGCTTAAGCCGCTTTGATAATCTTTCTATTTCCCCCGAAGATTTTTTCCGCCATGCTACCGCCGCCGTTCGTGAACGTATTTTTCTCGAACAACTGGCACTGATTGAAAAGCATAAAGCCTGGTTTTTACGTAACCATATTTCCGCAACAATTAACGTTGATGACCATATCCTGAACCTGTTGCGCCAGAAGGATATAAAAGCCAAAGTCGCCGCCCTGACCTGCGTCCATTTCGAGGTAACCGAAAACGCCGAGAATCTGCTGCATAATTCTCTTGCCGCCTGGCAGAGCTCACAGGATACCTCACTGTGGCTCGACGACTTCGGCTCCGGCTACGCGGGAATTAACGCTATTCGCGGTTATCACTTTGACTATGTGAAAATTGATAAGGATTTTTTCTGGCACCTGATGCGCAAAGAGTCCGGCCGCCAGCTGATGGATGCGCTGGTGACCTTTTTATCGCGCAACCATCATAATGTGATTATTGAAGGTGTCGAAAGCGAAGCCCATAAAGAATGGCTGCAGGGAATGGAGTGGTTTGCTATCCAGGGACATTACTGGCGGGAAGTCAGTATTGAACAACTGGTCGCCGATGATATTGCCATGTAAAAAAAGCCGGGAATTCCCGGCTTTTTAACGTCACTTAATTATAAACTAATTCCCACGTTGCCCAGCTGGTAATCGGCCCGCTGGTGGCGCTTTTCGGCGTTGGCGAAACATAGCCAACGTAATAGGTGAACAGGCCGCCGCTGACCGCGCTTTCCTGCAAACGCACCTGATTTTGCTGCGGGTCCGCCGGGACAATTTTATTACTCTTATCCAGCGTATTATTATCGTTAGTCGATAGCGCCAGATAAATATTCTGCGCTCCATCCGGCAAGGTATTGGCCAGATACCCGGCGTTTTCGTTACCGACCGCCGTCAGTAAAAAACCATCGACCCAGCGCACGCTGACCCGACGCACCTCATCCTGCGAAGCTGCTCCACCATCATGACGTAGCTGGCAGTTTGACAGCGCCAGGGTAAAAGGCTGCGGCTTCATAAACGCCCCGGCCCCGCGATCGTGGACTTCCGCCAGGCTGACCGGCGCCAGCCAGACATTACCGCTGCCGGCATGCTGGCCGCCGTTTAGCGCGATGCTACAGGAAATATCCGTCACCCGCCCGGCAAAATCGACCCGTCCGCGATCGTAATTGGTCTCAAAACCCCACGCCGAGGGGGCGGCGAGGCTGCCGCAAAATAGCAGCCACGCGATAGTGTTTTTCGGCAATCCCTTCATTCCCCCTCCCGTATTAATCGTACGTCAGGTTAAAGATCATATGCGACTCCACCTCGCCGGTGCTGGTCGTCGGGCCATACTGATAAAAACGCGCGTGCAGCGGTATGGTGATGTAGCGGGTCTCCTGATTATTCAAGCGGCCGACGGTGTATTTCTTATTAAACTGCAGCGGGGAGCCATCCTTCAGCACCTGGATGCCAATGCCTTTCGCCATCCCGCTGCCGGCTTTTTCATTCAGCAAGGCGCCCATGGTAGCGGTAGTGCTGGTGGCCAGGGTACCGGAGAACGAGGTGCTAATGTTGGCATATCCCGTTTCACTCAGGCCGCCGCTGCACTGCAGGTCGATATTAAAATCCTTCCCGCCGGCGGTGGTGCCGACCCCTTTCAGGTCGGTGCGCCGGATGGAACCCACATCGACATTCATATTTTTCCCGCTCAGCACTGAACAGGAGGGCGAGACCACGGTGATGGCGTTGGCGCTCAGATAGGTTTCGAGGATCGGGTTATCGCCGCTCTCCCAGTCGTAGGAGGTGTACTTACCCGCCGCCAGGGTGCCGCTGCCGGTGGTTGCCGCGGTTTTGATAATCTCCAGCGTAAAGCGCGACCCTTCGAGGGAATAGTTGGTGGTGTTATATACCTGGGACGAAAAGACGTCGGGATAGACGATATTTACCGTTGCGCCGCCGCGGCTGAAACGCATGCCGATTCCCGGCACGTTGGTGGAGTAGATTTTATTTCCAAGGTCCGTGGCCCCTGGCGACACGATCTTCGCCGCAAAGCGGTTGGTGCCGGAAGTACAGCGATAGCTTGCCCCGCCGGGAGCGCTCATCGTCCAGTCGCGGGTAAGGATCACCGAGCCCACCGGCAGATCCGAGGGCACCACCACCCTGCCCACCACCATGTCCAGCATCACCGTTGGCGATGAGAGACGCGTACAGGAGGCCCAGGACGAGGTGGTTCCCAGCGCCATTAAGACGATAAAAAGCGTTAGTAATTTCCTCAGCGACATACGCTATCCTTTGTTGTTTGCTGTCCCAGATCCACCGAACACTGCCCGCCGCTCCACTTCACAATCGCGCGTTTGGCGTTCGCATCGCTGATAAACATCATGCTGCCCTGGCCGACAACGCCGATCTCCTTGCCGTCGGGGGAGAAAATACTTGCCGCAAACGGCAACGGCTCGTGGTTCGCCTGGCGCGCCTGCAGGGTGAGGTTGTTCTGCACCTTAGTGCCGAACGCGACCTTAACCACGCTGCCTTCCCACGGCACAACCTGCGCCACGGTGCGATCGAAGGCCACGTCGTCATGGCTGCCTTTCGGGTCGATTTCCACGGCGTTAATCCGGTACGGGCGCAGATACGGCAGGATGGCGTAACCATTGCTGTCCACACGGGTGCCCGGCGATCCCGGAAGCATCGCCCCGGCCGCGTCTTTGGCTTCAATCAGGGCCATCGTCGAGCCGCTTTCCGGTGAGAGCACCACGCCGCCGCTGTGGGCGATCATCGTCCCGCTGGCGCCAATGCCGCTCTGACGATAGCCTTCGCCCTGGCTGTAGCTGCCGTTGAGGGTGGTCCATGGCGTACGGTAGCTGCCGTTGAGCGCCACATCATGCTGACCGCCGGTGGCGGTGGTGGTCGACACGCCGTAGTTAAGGTTGTTTTCACTGTCCAGCGAACCGTTGATACCAATCTGCGAGCTGGCAAAGCGCGAGTTATTGAACGAGGTGTTCGACGTCAGGTTGGCGGTGCGGTTATCGCCAAACCACAGCGGGTAGCTGAAGTTGAGTGAAATACGATCGTCGCGACGATGACCGGAGCTGTCTGGCGTATAGACGCGCTGCGCGCTCGCCGACCAGGAGAGACGACCAAATGAATTGTTGTAGCTGACCTGATACTGCTTCTCGGTCCCGGAGCGGTTCCAGTAATCGGAGATACGGCCGCTGAGATAAAACCCGCCCCAGCCGTCCGGCAGGTTCTGGTTCACCGTGAAGGTCATGCCGTTTTTTTGCCGCCACAGGGTGTAGTTGCTGCGACTATTTTTTTCCTGATCGACGGCGTACAGCGCGTCGTTGAGGTTGTAATAACCTTTCGTCGAGTAGCGATACGCCGCCAGCACGATGCTGGTCTGGGTATCGGTAAACATGCGGTTAAAGGTCGCGCGATAGCTCTGACCCGAGTCATCATGGGCATCGCTCTTCAACCGCGAATGGGTGACGTCAAAAGAGAGCGCGCCGATGCCGGTGTTCATCCCTGTCCCCACCAGGAAGGCCTGATAGTCGTCAAAACCGGTGACCCCGGTGTAGCCGGTCAACAGATTGTTGATCCCGTGCTGCCAGGTCGCCTGATAGAGCATCGGCTTGTTGCGCAGCGCGCTGTCGTCCACTTTACCGGCGGAGAGCGCGTAGCGGGTCATTCCCGGACGCAGCAGCTGGGCGACGGAAGCGTAAGGCACGCTAAACACTTCTACCGAGCCATCCGCTTCTTTCACCGAGACCTCAAGATCGCTGCCATAGCCGGAAGGATAGACATCCTGCAGGGTAAACGGTCCGGGCGGAACGGTGGTCTGATAGATAATATTGCTGCCCTGGCGCACGGTGACGAGGGCGTTGCTCTGCGCCACGCCGCGAATTTCCGGAGCATACGAGCGCATGCCGTCCGGGAACATATTGTCATCGGTGGAAAGATTAACCCCGCGCAGACCGATAGTGTCGAAAAATTCACCATTGGTGAAAATCTGCCCGCCGCTGACGATGGAGTTGAGCTGTGGGATAGGGCGCTGGAGATAGGTCTGGTTGCTGTTCCAGTGCGCTTTACCCTGCTGCTGCTGCCAGTTCAGGTTGCCGATGTGCTTCAGCAGCCAGCCGTCCCACGACAGACCGGCGTTGACGCCCAGATAGGCGCTGCTGTTATCCGACCCGCCTACCGAAGAGGTATGGCTGTTCCAGGCGTTCGCCATCCAGCCAAGATTGAGCGCGGTAATACCTTTGTCCCAGAACTCCGGGCTGACATAGTTTTTCAGGCGTTGATCTTCATAGATCTGCGGTACCGAAATGTTCAACCGCAGGGAGGACTGGACCAGGTTGTCTTTGACGTTTTCTTCGTTGCGCCAGGATTTGAGGCTACCGCAGTAGCCCTCCTGCTCGCTCAGCTGCGGATTGAGCTTTTCCGCCGCGATGCCATATTGGGCCAGCATCGCTTTGGTGTAGCAGACGCCCAGCCGACCATCTTTATCGCGCGCGATGCGTAAATCGTAGCGCCCTTTCCACTCGTCGTTGGTGTAGACGTCAAGGGAGTAAGTGCCTTCGGTAATCGCGCTGGTCGAAAAGCGCGACAGATCGACCTTTTCGCGACTGCCGACAATAAAGCCGTCGTTAAACTGATATACCGTTCCCGGGTTTTCCTGTCCGCTGGAAAATGGCGGAAAGCAGCACAGCGCGATGGCGATCGCGGTGCTTAATCTTCCCGGGCAGAATGACCTCTGCTTCATTAGCTTTTCCCTTATTTAACGGCCACTTTCACTGCGACATCGGCGCCATAGTCATTAATGTTGTTAACGGTCAGGGTTTCGCCGCGGTTGACGGCGGAGGAGAGCGCCACCGTCTGGCTGGACTGCGGCGCCAGCATCACGGTTTTACTGTTCAGGGCTTTACCGCCGTCGCGGGAAATACGGCTGACGGTAATGTAGAACGGCGTCGGGTTGTTGATGGCGAGACTACTGCCGCTGGCGGTCAGGGTCAGCTTCTCGGCCGCCGCATCGCGGTTGCCCAGTCCGGCAGGACGATAAATAAATTTAAAGCGCGAACGGATCGCCAGCTGCAGCACGTTCTGGCCTTCATTTTTCTGATTGGCCACCACCGGCGGAATTTCCAGCAGATTCAGCCACCACAGCGTCTCTTTATCTTTCGCCAGACCGGCGCTGCTGCCGAGCTTAATACGCAGCGTCTGGCCGCTCTTGGCGTCAACGCGCGAAATCGGCGGGGTGATAATAAACGGGGTGGTAATGGTATCCGGTGTGGCATCGGCATCGCCGTTATCCAGCCAGGCCTGCGCCAGCGCCGGACGGTCGGCGTTATTTGAAAGCTGTACCGTTATTTCTTTTTCATTTCCTGGATAAATAAAGCGGGTACCGTTAACAATAATATTGTTGGCATGGGCCGCAAAACTAAAAATGAAACAGAAAAAAAGGGCAATACGCTTCATGCTGACCTCAGAATAAAAATACAAGCGGCGGACATTGCCGCTTTATTATTGTTATTAACTGCCCCATCGCGGGGCAGTTTTATTTTCTGACGGAATTACTGGTAAGTAATTTCGTAAGTCGCGTAGCTGTTAACCACACCGGTGGTTACCGTGGTCGGCGCGCTGGTGGCGTAGCCTACGTAGTAGGTGAAACGCGCGCCATCAGCTACAGCGGAAGCGTCGCCTTTCGCTTTCGGCTGAGTGCTGCCACCCGGGATGATTTTGTTGGTCAGCGCGGTAGCGTTGTCAGTAGACAGCACCAGCTGGATGTTCTGAGCACCGGAAGCTTCGGTGTTCGCCAGGTAGCCCTGTTGTTTGCTGGTTGCGCCAGCCAGCAGGTTACCGCCGGTCCAGTTCACGCCCAGTTTGCTTACGTCATCCTGTTTAGTGCCATCAGCAGCCTGGCAGTTAGAGACGTCAATGGTGAAAGATTTCGGTTTCAGGTAAGTATCCGCTGCTGCCGCTTTAACTTCAGTCAGGGTTACCGGAGACAGGTAAACGTTCGCATCGCTGCCCTGGCCGTTAACGGAAACAGTACAGGATACATCGGTAACTTTACCGAAGAAATTAACCTGGCCGCCGCCAACATTGGTATCAGCTGCATGGGCAGCAGTCATGCCAAAAAACGCGGTTGCCATTGCTGCAGAAAGAAGAACCTTTTTCATTGCCATTTCCTTGTCAGAGTGAATTACGAATCAATGAGCACACTGTGAATTCGCATAGAACCAGAAACATCAGGCGATGCTGATTTATGCCACTGCTATACCGAATCAACTTGAAGATGCAGGCTTGAGAACCTGAAAATTATCATTAATTCGAGATGCCAAAGAGCCTGCGATCTCTGGAAGAGTCACAGTAAAAAATTGGTCTATTGCCGCCTTGAAGTCCCGTTTACTTTTGAAGTAAACGTTGTTCCTCGACTTCTCATTCATTACTTTCCAAAGCCGCTCTATTGGATTGAGGTTTGGGCTGTAAGGTGGAAGATAATGCAGCTCGATATTAAGGACAAATGCCGCATCTCTGACCAAGTCACTACGGTGATATCCCGCACCATCTAAAATGATATGAAGCTTATGAGCTAACGGATAACTCTCTCTTAACTTACAGAAAAAGCGAACTATCGTTTCACTGTTAATGCTCTCATAATCATCAATAATAGTAGCTCCGATATCTGACAGGTTCAGTGCGCCAAGAATGTTCAATCGACTGCGATTTCCCGTTGTTTCAATCACTTTATCTTGACCAGTTCGTATCCAGCCATGAGATATTTTTGTTGATAGGGTTGGGTGAACAGCATCGATAAAGACTATCGATTCATCCTCGTCACAACTTGCCTTTAGCGCTTCGTAAGCATCTATGAAAGCTTGTTGTTTTGCTTCATCAAACTTATGTGGAACGCCTTTCGGTTGCTTGTAGCTAAAACCGTTATGGTGAAGCCATTTGTTCATACCAGAGACAGTGTAATCAAGTCCAAAAGTCTCTTTAACGTAGGCGACAATTTGATGAGTATGAGGATAGGTTCTCTCAGTCAAATGCTCGATTAGGTGCATGGTTTGAGTTGCAGAAAGCTTGCTTTGACTTCCGCCATTTTCAGGCTTAAGTTTTTCAGAAAGAACGTAGTCGCTAAGGTGACGTGCAACGGTGGATTCATGAATCCGAAGAGCTTGTGAAATCATGGTCTGACTCCAGCCTTCAGAAGCCAGCAAAACAGCCTTAATACGGTCGCAAACTCGACTATCACGTTCAATATCGTGCATTTGTTCGAGTTGCAGTTTCTGTTGAGGAGTCAGTGTAATTTTCATGGTTCGTAGCGTGAACCTGATTCTAAAAAAAATCAAGCATCTGAATCGCCACGGGTATAATAGAATCTTCGGCTGACCGGGAGCCGCAATATTTAAGGCGTCAGGTAACGAACCTAAGGAAGGTGCGAACAAGTTCCTGATATGAGATCATCATATTCATCCGGAGCG
>OKAL01000644.1_pt1 | contig 9297 bp, 10 predicted proteins | sample 1612781 | NCBI WGS metagenome assembly OKAL01 (sample SAMN04436817, study PRJEB24849) | human gut metagenome | biome: human gut; feature: NICU; material: stool | host: Homo sapiens | place: USA: Saint Louis, MO | collected 2011-05-05 | reverse complement strand
TCACACTCTGGAGGTTAGAGATGGCAAACCATCGTGGTGGTTCAGGTAATTTCGCTGAAGACCGTGAAAGAGCATCAGAAGCAGGTCGTAAAGGTGGCCAGTCTAGCGGGGGCAACTTTAAAAATGACCCTCAGCGCGCATCAGAGGCTGGTAAAAAAGGGGGTAAAAATAGCCACGGCAGCAACAAGTAGTACGCCGGGTTAACTCCCTGCCGCCGGGTTTCCCGGCGGTTTTTTTATGTCTGCTACATTGAACTGTCATCAAAGGCATCGCACACTACAGGATTGATTCTTCGTGCTGGTGTCCCATGTCCGTTTCCCGTTTTACCTTCTCCATTAAGCCTCAGGAAGCCATCCTGATTTTGATCACCATGTTCTGGGGCGGAACCTTTCTTGCCGTTCAGTACGCGGTCACGATGAGCGATCCGTTTTTCTTTGTAGGGCTGCGCTTTGCAACCGCGGCGATTGCCGTGGCGCTTATTTCGCTGAAGACCCTGCGCGGGTTGACCCTGAGAGAGCTTAAAGCGGGTGTCGCCATTGGCGTGGCGATTGCCATGGGCTACAGCCTGCAAACGTGGGGGCTCCAGTCTATCTCCAGCAGTAAATCCGCCTTCATCACCGCCATGTACGTACCGCTGGTGCCACTGTTGCAATGGCTGTGCCTCGGCAGAATGCCGGGCCTGATGTCGTGCATTGGCATCGTGCTGGCGTTCATCGGCCTTATTTTATTAGCCGGGCCGGAAAATAATCTGCTGGCGCTGGCGCTGGCGCTGGGGCCGGGGGAGATCATCACTCTGGTGGGGGCCGTCGCCATTGCGGCAGAAATTATCCTGATTAGCGCCTGGGCAGGAAAAGTGGACGTCAAGCGGGTGACGGTGGTGCAGCTTGCCACCGCGTCGCTGGTGGCGTTCGCGACGATGGTGCCGGCAGGGGAGTCCGTCCCGCCGATGTCTACCGGGCTTATCGTCGTGGCGCTGGGGCTGGGCATTTTCAGCGCCATTATCCAGGTCACCATGAACTGGGCGCAGCGCAGCGTATCCCCGACACGGGCGACGGTCATTTATACCGGTGAACCGGTGTGGGCGGGTATTTTCGGGCGACTCGCCGGGGAGCGTCTGCCGCTGCTGGCGCTGGTAGGTGCGGCGTTTATTATCGCCGGGGTGCTGGTGAGCGAGTTGAAGTTAAAAAAACGACGTAAGGCGACTGCCGGATTGAGTGCTGAACAAGGGGCAGATAGCTAACAACGCGCACCCTGCCCGTTTAGCCCGGCGGCGCTTCGCTTGCGCGGGCCTACTTGCCAATTGTAGGCCGGGTAAGCGTAGCGTCACCCGGCAAGAAAACGGCACGTATTTCAGGTGGAGGGGGTGATGGCTTTTCCTTGCGGTACATCCCTTTTCCGGCGGCTCAGCAGAGCATTGAGCAGGATCGCGCCGAAGGTCGCCGTGCCAATCCCGCCCACCGTAAACCCGCCCAGCGTCAGGGCGAAATCACCCGCCCCCAGCACCAGCGTTACCGCCACCATGATCAGGTTACCGTTCTGGCTCAGATCAACATGATTCTGCACCCAGATACGTGCCCCCGCGACGGCAATCAGACCAAATACCACAATCGAGGCGCCGCCAATCACGGGTGCCGGGATGGTGTGGATCAATGCGCCGAATTTCGGGGAAAAGCCGAGCAGCATCGCCATCACCGCCGCCGCCACGAAGACCAGCGTCGAATAGACTTTGGTCACTGCCATCACGCCGATGTTTTCCGCGTAGGTCGTCACGCCGCTGCCACCGACCGAGCCGGAGAGCATGGTCGCCAGACCGTCTCCCACAAACGCCCGTCCCATATACGGATCCATATTGCGCCCGGTCATTCCTGCTACGGCTTTCAGGTGGCCCAGGTTTTCAGCCACCAGAATCACTGCGACAGGCGCGATGAGCATCATCGCCTGAGCGTTAAAGGTGGGGGAGGTCATCTGTGGCAGGCCGAACCAGGCGGCCTGGTGAATCAGTGTGAAATCAACCGGTTTGCCGAGGCCGAACACGTTCGCCAGCAGCGCGTAGACCAGACAGGCCGCAATCAGCCCGACCAGGATCAGCAGCCGCTGGATCATGCCGCGCGTAAAGACCGCCACCACGCCGATGCACAGCACCGTTATCACCGCCATCCAGCTTTCAAACGGCGAGCCGGATACGCTCTTCACCGCAATCGGCGCGAGGTTCAGGCCTATCGCCATCACCACCGCCCCGGTGACGACGGGGGGCATCATCCGCTCGATCCAGCGTGTGCCGACTTTCATCACCACCAGACCGGTCAGGGTGTAGACCAGCCCACAGGCGATAATACCGCCGAGGGCCACGCTCAGGTTGGGGTTAATACCCTGACCGTTAAACCCAGTCGCTGCAATGACTACCCCAACGAAGGCGGCGCTGGAGCCCAGATAGCTGGGCACACGCCCGCCGGTGACAAAAAAGAACAGCAGGGTACCCATACCCGACATCAAAATGGCGAGGTTAGGATCCAGCCCCATCAGCATGGGCATCAGCACCGTCGCCCCAAACATCGCGACCGCATGCTGCACGCCCATCACCATGGTCTGCCCGAGCGGGAGCCTTTCATCCGGCGCGACCACGCCTGCTTCTGTGGAGGTCGATTTCAACTGCCAGTGGGGAAGTCCGAACATGATCTGTCTCCTGAATGCGGATTAACAGGCGGGTCGCATAAGCGCGTGATAGCCGCGGTCGAACCACACCAGCCCTTGCGGCGCCGGGTGGCGTACGATGGATACAATGTCGCAAAACAGAATGTCGTGAGTGCCAACGCTCACCACCTGGCTGATGCGGCAGTCGAACGAGGCCAGCGCATTTTCCAGACGCGGGCAGCCCGTGTCGCCTGTCTGCCAGCGGGCAGCGGCAAAGCGTTCCGCCATCGGCGTTTTCCCGCCAAACAGGTTGGATAACGGCTCCTGTCCGGCACTCAGCGTGTTAACGCACAGGGTGCGGTTCTCGCTGAAAATCGGCCAGACCGACGCGCCGCGGTTCAGGCACACCAGCAGGGTAGGCGGGGAATCCGTAACGCTGCATACCGCGCTGGCGGTGAAGCCCGCCATTCCCGCCGGGCCGTCGGTGGTGATGATATTGACCGCTGCGCCGACGCAGGCCATAGCGTCGCGAAAGGTTTGTTTATCCGGTGTCATCACGTTCGCTCCTTACGCCAGCCCGCAGGCATCGTCAAAGGCCAGACGCGGCAGGCGTCCGTACAGTTTGGTCGCATCGCCGTAGCCGATGTTGATCAGCAGGTTGCTTTTGAGCAGCGTTCCCGTGAAAAAGGCCGCGTCCACTTTTTCCCGGTCAAAACCGGACATCGGCCCGGTGTCCAGCCCGAGCGCGCGGCAGGCGAAAATCAGGTACGCGGCCTGCATTGAGCTGTTGCGAAAGGCGGTCTCTTCCGCCAGCGCGGGGCTTGCGGTAAACCAGCTTCTGGCATCGCCGTGCGGGAACAGTTCAGGCAGGCGCTCGTAGAATTCACTGTCCCAGGCGACAATCGCCGTGACCGGAGCGGTGAGCGTTTTCTCCAGGTTGCCGCTGGAGAGCGCCGGGCGCAGCTTCTCTTTTCCTTCCGGGCTTCGCACAAACACAATGCGCGCCGGGGAGCAGTTGGCGGACGTCGGCCCCCATTTCATCAGGTCATAAATCTCGCGCAGCGTCTCGTCACTGACCGGTATATCCAGCCAGCCGTTATGGGTACGTGCGCCGGTAAACAGCGTTTCCAGCGCGGCGGGCGTGATGGCTTCGCTCATTCAAGCTCCTTACAAAGCGGGTTCTGGGCTGTGCAGCAGGCTGGCAAGCCCGTTCAGCAGCAAAGTGTTAAAGGTGTCCGGCTCGGTCACATTGCAGGCATGCCCGCCCTGGCGCATGACCGTTTTGCGGGCGTGCGGGAGGGCGGCGTGCAGTTCAGCGGAGCAGACGGACGGCACCAGCAGATCGTCGGTGGAACAGATAATCTGCACGGGGCAGCGAACGCGTGCAGCGTGGCGGCTGAAATCGGCCTGTTTCAGCGCATCCAGCCTGCGCAGCAGATTGGCTTTGCCCTGAAAATGGGCCAGCGCCAGCGCGTCCTCGGCCTCCAGCCGCGGGGCGCGGGCGGCCATCCAGTCTGCCGGGTAGAGGAACAACGGCTGTGCCTCTACCCACGCCTGCGCCCCGCCCGCATGCAGCAGACGTTCGCGAACGTCAAAACAGCGGCGGGTATGGGCATTGAGGGTCAGCCAGCCGTTGACGCAGACCAGCGCGGTGAGGGCGTCGGGCTTATCGATGGCCAGCCGCAGGCCGACCAGCGCCCCCAGCGCGTGGCCGACCACGCAGTAACGGGCGATCCCGGCCCCGGCTAACGCCAGTGCAAGCTCGTCGGCCATGTGTGCGAGGGTGTAGTCTTCCGGCAGGATATCCGGGTTATTCCCCGTGCCCCGCTGGTCGTAGCACACCACCTGATACTCCTGCCCCAGCACGGCGAGCTGGGGCAGCCAGTAGCTGCCGCTGCCGCCGAGCCCGGCAATCAGTACCACCACGGGCGCGCCCGCAAAGGGGGGCGGTGAAATGGACAGTTTCATGGCCGCCTCACTTCGCGATGTGCGCAACGGTGGCAATTTCAACCAGCGCTTCGGGCTTTACCAGCCCGCACTGGATGCAAAACCGCGCCGGTTTATCGCCGGGGAAAAACTCCGCGTAGATTTCGTTAATCGCGGCGTAGTTTTTCCAGTCGGTGATAAAGATGCTGTTGAAGGTCACGTCCTCCATCGTCCCACCCGCCGTTTCGATCACGGTTTTGATCGTCTCCAGCACGTGGCGGGTTTGCGCCTTTGGGTCATCGATAAACACCACGTTGTTATCTTTATCAAACGGCAGCGTGCCCGAGACATACACCACGCCGTCAGCGAGGGTGCCGGGGACAAACGGGGCAATCGGGGTGCTGGTGCCCGGCGGAATAATCACGGATTTCGGCATAGCGGTTCTCCTCAGGCGATGCGGGCGAGCGGCGGCGTCAGCGCGTCGCAGAAATCATTGACGTTACTGACCCAGCCAAAAAAGGTTTCGATATTGAACAGGGCGGCTTTCTGGGCAAAATCCGGTCCGGCCTGATGGGTGGCGTCTTCCAGCACCACCCCAAAATACTCGAGGAAAAAGCCGTCGCGCAGGGTCGACTCCACGCACACGTTGGTGGCTATGCCCGTAAAGACCAGATGACGAATGCCCCGGCTGCGCAGCAGGCTGTCGAGCGGGGTATTGAAAAAGCCGCTGTAGCGCGGTTTCGGCAGCACGATATCGCCGGGTTCCGGTACCAGCTCATCCACCAGCTGATAATCCCAGCCGCCTTTCGCCAGCAGCGTGCCCTGGAGTTCGGGCCGTTGGCGCATGGTTTTCAGGGCGTTGGATTTGTGAAAGTTGGGTGAGCCGGGACCGCCAGCCTCGACGTACTGGTCGTCCCAGCCGTTCTGGAACCAGACGATCAGCATGCCCGCAGCACGCGCGGTGCTCACGGCGGTTTTGATATTCTCAATCACCGGCTGCGTGGTGGAGACGTCAAACCCGGCCAGATCCAGATACCCGCCTTTACTGGCATAGGCGTTTTGCATGTCTACCACGATCAGCGCGCTGCGCTGCGCGTCAAAGGTAATGGCTTCCGGGCGAGCGTTGAGGGTCGTCATTACGCCACCTCCTTCGTCACGGCAGGGATGTGGGCGCGGCACTGCATCAGCGGCTGGATGCGCTCGCCGAAGGTTTCCACGCCGGTGAGAAAATCATCGAAGGTCAGCAGTACGCCTTCGGCGCCGGGCACGGCAGCCACTTCGTCGAGCATTCTGGCGACGCTGGCATACGAGCCAACCAGGGTGCCCATGTTGATATTGACGGCAGACGTCGGGTCGGCCATCTGGCGCACATTGGTGTCCGCGCCGGAGCGGGTATCTTTCTGGCTCTGCTCGGTCAGCCAGCGCAGCGCGTCGTCATCCGCGCCGTCCTTGTATCGTTCCCATTTGGCGCGCGCGGCGTCGTCGGTTTCGTCGGCAATCACCATAAACAGCACGTAGGAGCCCACGTCGCGCCCGGTTTTGTCGGCGGCCGCTTTCATGCGTGCCGCGGTGGGCGCGAAGGCGGCCGGGGTGTTAACGCCTTTGCCGAAGCAGAAGTTGAAGTCGGCGTATTTCGCGGAAAATTCCATTCCCGCGTCGCTCTGCCCGGCGCATATCACCTTCATCGGCACCGACGGCTGCGGGCTGACGCGGCAGTCGTTCATAGTGAAGAAGTCGCCTTTGAAATCGCTTTTGCCGGTGCCCCACAGATCGCGCAGCACCTGCACATATTCGGTCAGGTAGTCGTAGCGACGGGAGAAGTAATCGTCCCCAGGCCAGATCCCCATCTGCTCGTACTCCGGCTTTTGCCAGCCGGTGACCAGGTTAACGCCAAAGCGCCCGCCGGAGATGGAGTCGATGGTGGAGGCCATCCGCGCCACGATTGCCGGGGGAAGGGTAAGGGTGGCGGCGGTGGCGTAAATCTGGATGCGCGAGGTTACCGCCGCCAGGCCCGCCATCAGGGTGAAAGACTCCAGGTTGTGGTCCCAGAATTCGGTCTTACCGCCGAAACCGCGCAGCTTGATCATCGAGAGTGCAAAGTCGAAGTGGTAGTGCTCCGCTTTCTGCACGATGGCTTTATTCAGCTCAAAGGTCGGCATGTATTGCGGGGCAGTGGTCGAGATAAGCCAGCCGTTGTTGCCGATCGGTACAAATACGCCAATTTTCATCACGAACCTCTCTTCATTACGTCGCAGGTGTCACGGTGTTTTTGCAAAGGGAGTGCCAGTTTTGAAAATTACTTTGTTATCAAGGTGTTAAATGATGGTTGTAAAAATTAACAGCGAAAATGTGGACTAGCTGGTCAAAATCATTGCACAGAAAACAGGCACTCATGCGCGCTGAGGGTGCAGAAGGTCGTGGCGAGACGGGGGTTTTGCTATGCTGAGCGCAGGACAGAAAATGGAGAGCGGAAATGACACAAGGCGCAGTGAAAACACCCGGTAAACGTTCGCAGGCGGTGAGCGCCAAGAAACAGGCCATCCTCAGCGCCGCGCTGGAGACATTTTCGCAGTTTGGTATTCACGGTACGCGCCTTGAGCAGGTGGCGGAGCAGGCCGGGGTGTCCAAGACCAATCTGCTCTACTACTACCCGTCGAAAGAGGCGCTGTATGTGGCGGTGATGCAGCAGATCCTGGATATCTGGCTCGCACCACTTAAAGCATTTCGCGAAGAGCTGGCCCCGCTGGTGGCGATAGAGGAGTACATACGCCTGAAGCTGGAGGTGTCGCGTGATTACCCGCAGGCATCAAGGCTGTTCTGCCTGGAGATGTTGCAGGGCGCGCCGCTGTTGCAGGCGGAGCTGACCGGCGATTTAAAGCAGCTGGTGGACGATAAATCGGCCATTATTGCCGGATGGGTCGCCAGCGGAAAACTGGCGCCCGTCGATCCGCATCATCTGATCTTCATGATTTGGGCCTCAACCCAGCACTACGCTGACTTCGCGGCCCAGGTCGAGGCGGTGACCGGTAAAACGCTCCAGGACGAGGCGTTTTTCCAGAGCACCCTGGAAAACGTACAGCGGATGATTATCGAAGGGATCCGCGTGCGCTAGTTTCCCGGCGGAAGAGGACAGCTTAAGTCGCCCTCTTCACACTGCATCAGCGTGGCCAGAAACGCTTCGCGCTCCGCGGTTTTCTCCGCCAGACACTGGTTAACAATCATTGGCTGAACGCTCCCGCCTTCCGTACCCGAACCGATAAACGCACAGTCCGCATCGCGCAGGTTGATCCACGCCTGCTGCGCCTTTTTAAGCAGATCGCGCTGAGGCGCTGGCGCACGTTTGATGGCGGCCTGATACGTCTCGTTGAGCTTTTTATCGGCGGCCTGGTACTGCTGCGCGCTACAGGTGTTCAGTTCAAGCTGGGTGGTCGCGTTGTCGCACTCGTCGGCCAGCGCGCTGGCGCTCATGAGCAGGGCTGCACCTGCGAGAAATACTCTTTTCATCATCCCCTCCATGTAAAAAAGCCGGATACGCTGTGCTTATCCGGCCTGGGCTGTTTTGTCGCCCCGGTAAGCGTAGCGTCACCGGGGAGAGTTTACACGATTAACCGATTGTCATCAGGCTGGCGTTACCGCCCGCCGCCGCGGTGTTGACGCTGAGCGAGCGCTCAACGTACAGGCGCTCCAGCAGCAGGTTGGTCTCCCCGCGGGCGAAGCCCTGCACCGAGACAATCGCGCCGCTGCGGGCCGCCACCTGCTCGCACAGTTCGCGCAGCTGGTCGGAATCACCGTGGTAGATCACCGCGTCAAACGGCTGGGTCAGCAGGGCATCGGCCTTCGCAAAGCGAATGCGGGCCGAGACCGCTTTTGGCAACTGTTTGGCGAGGTCGCGATGCAGGGCATCTTCCGGCCACAGCACCTCACAGCCCGTTGCCGTTGCGGCTGCCAGCTGCACCAGCGCATCCTGCTCGTTATCCGCCACGCACAGCACACGCTCGCGCGGCATCAGCGTCCAGGTGTTGCGCTCACCGGTTGGACCCGGCAGCAGACGCTGTGTTCCCGCCTGCGCCAGCTCGCCGTACTGCTGTGCAATCGCACGCAGCTCAGGACGATTTTCAGCCCACTTAATCAGCGCATCCAGCGGCTGGGTCAGCACGGCTTTCACCTGCGCATCCACCGGATATTCCGCGTCCTGACGCGCCAGCGTCACGCCCAGCGCATTTTCCGGACGGTTTGCCAGCAGGCGGTACAGATAGAGCGGACCGCCCGCTTTCGGACCGGTGCCGGAGAGACCTTCACCGCCGAATGGCTGCACGCCCACGACCGCGCCAACCATATTGCGGTTGACGTACAGGTTGCCGACTTTAGCATTGCCAGTCACCTGGGCAATGGTTTCGTCGATACGGGTATGCACGCCAAGCGTCAGGCCGTAACCCGAAGCGTTGATCTGATCGATCAGCTCGTTGAGGTTGTTACGGTTGTAGCGCACCACGTGCAGTACCGGACCGAAGACCTCTTTTTTCAGCTCGTCGAAGCTTGCCAGCTCAATCAGCGTTGGCGGCACGAAGGTGCCGGTCTGCCACTCGCGGGCATCTTCGCTGTTCTCGCGCACCGCCTGGAACACCGGACGGCCTTTGGCACGCATGGTCTGAATGTGGTTTTCGATGTTGGCTTTGGCTTCCGCGTCGATCACCGGCCCGATGTCGGTGGTGAGACGGCCCGGGTTGCCCATGCGGCATT
>OKAL01000640.1_pt1 | contig 9399 bp, 5 predicted proteins | sample 1612781 | NCBI WGS metagenome assembly OKAL01 (sample SAMN04436817, study PRJEB24849) | human gut metagenome | biome: human gut; feature: NICU; material: stool | host: Homo sapiens | place: USA: Saint Louis, MO | collected 2011-05-05 | reverse complement strand
ATACAATTCATAATTATCTCCTTCTACTTTCGTTTTTATTTATAAATATTAATTTATGCCTAGGTATATAAATATCTATTTTGATAACATTAAATAAATAAAATATGGAACCCCTATTATAGATAAGATTATCCCTACTGGCATTTCCATTGGTGCAATTAAATTTCTTGCTATAGTATCTGACACTAATAATATTAAACTTCCAATAAGGGCTGCTACAGGAATTAATTTCTTATGCTTTGGCCCTATTAATTTTCTTGCTATATGAGGAGATACTAAACCTAAAAAACCTATGCTACCTGCAACGGATGTAGCTACCCCTGCTAATATAACTGCATATATAATTAGTTTTCTTCTTTCTTTTTCTACTTCAATCCCTATACCTGTGGCAACTTCGTCTCCTAAATTTAATCCGTCTAAATATCTTGATTTATATATAGTTAAAGCCATAAATATAATTATAAATGGTAATATTGCTAATACATATTTCCAACTTGCTCCCCATATGCTTCCTGATATCCAAGCCATAACTCTATTAAATTCTTGAGTAGTAAATCTTAACTGAAATATTGTTAATAAGGATGTAAAAGCTATATTTATACCTATACCTATTAATAATAGTCTTGATGAATTTATTCCATTCTTCCATGCTAATATGTATATTAAAAATGCTCCAAATATGGCTCCACTTAAAGCTACTATAGGCATAGTAAAAATAGTTAAATTGCTTACACCATCATATACATTTCCATTCATTATGTATATATAAACTACAACAAATAAAGCCGCTCCTGAATTTATTCCAAGTATTCCTGAATCAGCTAAATCATTTTTAGTAACCCCTTGCAGGATTGTACCTGCAGTTGCTAAAGCTGTTCCTACTAATATTCCTATGACTATTCTAGGAAGTCTAAGCTTAAATATAGCTATTTCATTACTTTTTGTACCTTGTCCAATTAAAGTTTTAATAACTTCTCCTGGCTCAATTGAAAGTGAACCCATGTTTAAACTTATTAAGAAGGTAATAAAAATTAAACCTATTAAAATTCCCGTTACCCATATAAATTTATGGTTCTTTTTTATATTCATAAATTACTTACCTCCCTTTCTAACTAAGTATATAAACACTGGAACTCCTAATAAGGCAGTTAAAGATCCTATTGGTGTTTCATAAGGCGGGTTTATAATCCTTGCTAATATATCACTATACACTAATAAAACAGCACCTAATATCATTGAACTAGGTATTATATATCTATAATCAGACCCTACTATTCCTTTGCATATTTGAGGAATTATTAATCCTACAAAGACAATATTACCAGCTACCGAAACAGAAGCACCTGTTAGACATATAACTATCATTATGGATATAAACCTTACAAGATTGGTTTTTTCTCCAAGTCCTATGGCTACTTCTTCTCCTAAACTCAAAATTGTTATTCTAGGTGACATAATCATGGCCCCAATAAATGCTATTCCTCCAATTAAAGCTAATAAAATTACCCCTTCCCATTTAGCACTTACTAATCCACCTGATACCCAGAAACTTAACTGTTGAGATAAATTAAAATACATTGATATTCCCATTGCTAAGGATATAAGTAAAGTTCCTAATGCTGTCCCTGCAAGGGCTAACTTAACAGGATCAACTTTTCTAGATGCTCTAGAGCTTATAAAATATACTAAAAGACCACTTATACTTGCCCCTAAAAATGCAAAAATCATAAGAGCAAAGCTATTTATGACTAAATTAGGATATATTCTTTGTAAAACAAATGCTACAGCTATCATAAATGTAGCTCCTTGAGTTATACCCATTACAGAAGGTTCTGCAATGGGATTTCTAGTTATTCCTTGCATAATGGCACCAGCTACGGCTAAAAATCCTCCTACTAAAGCTGCTGCAAGTGCTCTAGGTATTCTTACATCCCTAATTATATTAGTATTTATATCTGCATCATTTGTAAAAATAGCATTTATTATCATAGAAAAATCAATTTCTTTTGCCCCTATAGATATAGATAGAATGATTCCACTAAGCAAAAGTAATAAACCTATAAACATTAATCCATAAGCCAAGGTCTTTTTCCTTCCTATTTTCATAAGTTGTCCTCCTTAAAGTATCACCAAAATTTCTATTTTAACTTAAATATTGGGGCTGTATCTTTATATTTTGATACAGCCCCTACTAAAAATTTTAATTATTTTACAAGTTCATTTTTTATTGACTCTAATAAAAGTTCTCTTCCCATTGGGTTATAAGCTTGGCTAAAATATGGACTTACATCAAGTATTGTTACATTTCCATTCTTAACAGCTCTCATTTCATTCCAAACACTATTTGACTCTAAATCAGCCTTATCTGATTCTGTTCCTAAAACTATAATATGATCTGCATCTATTTCAGTAAGTCCTTCAAGTGTAACTGTAGGTAATGTTATGCTATCTTGTTCTGGCATTTTACTTGGTTGAGGTAATCCCATATCACTCTTTAAAACTGTTCCTATTCCACCTTCAGTAAATACCATGAATTGACCTGAAGAAGCTAAAACAGATAAATAAGTTCCATCACCATTTGCTTTCTTTATTTCCTCTCCAACTTCTTTTGCTTTTTTATAATAATTATCTAACCAATTTTGTGCTTCCTCTTCTTGATCAAATAATTTTGCTACCTCTTTAAACTTAGCTTCCCAATCATTTGCATTATCATTAATTATAACTGTTGGAGCTATTTCTGCTAATTGATCATATATTTTCTCTTGTCTAGGTGACATTATTATTAAGTCTGGCTCTACTGATAATATCCCTTCTATATCAGCAGTATCCATCATAGAATGACCAACTATTTTTGTATCTTTTAACGTCTCAGCCATATATTCTGGTACTTGATCAGTTTTATATGAGTCTACATTTGCCGTAGCTACAGGAGTATGTCCTAATAAAACTAACTCTTCTGAACTTCCTGAAATGTCTACTATCTTTTTAGGATTAGCTGGTATCTCAACTTCCCCTTTTACAGATTGAACAATCCTTTTTTCATTACTAGTGTTGCCCTCTTCACTAGTTTTACTACTAGAACATCCTACAAACATTCCAACCGTAAGTGTTGCCATCCCTAAAATCGCTAATTTTTTAAGTCCTTTCATCTTTAGTCCTCCTAATTTCCTTATTAGATTACCCTCGACTCCCCATCAATGATAATCATTTTCATATGAACACGATTTATTATATCATCAGATTCTGCCTAGTCAATATAATTATCAAAAATTTCACAACTCCAATTTTTACCTACATATTATTGTAATAGTTCCTTAACATTTAAATCATAATTATGTAAGTTATATATGAGATAATAAGCTTAAGGATAAAATTTATATTAATTCAAAGAATAAACATAGGAAGTGATTATTTGCTAAAGAAGAAAATTTTAGTTGGAATATCTATTTTAATAGGGCTACTTATCCTAGTCTTCCTTATTTTTGAAGTTTTTTTGACATATAAAATGATGAATTTTAAAGATATAAATCAACTTAAGGATGTAGAATATGAAATAATTTTAGGTGCAGGATTATATGGAGACAAGCCAAGCCCAATTTTACAAGAAAGATTAGAGGAAGGCTTGAAATACTTAGAATTACACCCTAATACTAAAGTAATAGTTTCAGGTGGACAAGGAAGTAACGAGCCAATTAAAGAGAGTGAAGTACTGCGTCTGTTCGCTGAAGGTTTCCTGGTTACTGAAATCGCCAAGAAGCTGAACCGCAGTATTAAAACCATCAGTAGCCAGAAAAAATCCGCGATGATGAAGCTGGGTGTGGATAACGATATCGCCCTGCTGAACTATCTCTCTTCCGTGACGCTGAGCGCAACGGACAAAGATTGATCTTCGCTGTCTACGCCGGGTGGCGCTCGCGCTTACCCGGCCTACAGCCGCCGGAGAAATAAAAAAGGCCCGAAAGGGCCTTTTTTATTGTCTCGCTTTTCGTACCCGCTCCGCATACACGGACAGCGTCTGCTTCAGTACATCCAGCGTGACCGGCTTCGACAGGCAGCTGTCCATTCCCGACTCCAGACAGCGCTGCTTCTCCTCCGCCAGCGCGTTGGCTGTCACCCCCACCACCGGCAGCGTCAGCCCCAGCTGTCGGATACGCTGCGTCAGACGGTAGCCGTCCATGTTAGGCATGTTCACATCGCTGAGCACAATATCAATATGGTTCTTACTTAAGACATTCAGGGCATCCACGCCATCATTGGCCGTTTTACACTGATAGCCCAGAGAGCCAAGCTGATCTGCAAGCAGACGACGGTTAATCGGATGATCGTCAACGACCAGAATCATCATATCGTCGTTCACCGACGCCAGCTCATCAGGGGAAGCCAGCACGGTCGCGCCGTCGCTGTCCTCAAGCTGCACGCTGTAAATACGCGCCAGCAAGCCCAGCAGCTCGTGCGGTGTCGCCACGCTGTGCACCCATACCCCAGGCGAACGCTCAAGCGGAATACCGATATGACGGCGGCAGAACATCACCACGCCGCGCCCCGCCCACGCCTGCTCCGGCTCAACGTCGGTGATCAGCATGTCATCCGCGTCCGGCGTCTGGCCTTCGTAGCGTAAAACCCGCACGCCGCTGCTTGCCAGCATTGAGGTCAGGAAATCATGTAAGGAGGCGTTGTGCACCGCCAGCCAGCAGTGCTTATCGCTCAGCCCGTCGACCGTGGTTTTCGCCGGATAGTGCGCCGAATAGAGCGGAATACGAATGGTGAACTGGCTACCCATACCCGGCTCGGTATCGACGGAGATATCCCCGTCCATCATGCTGATAAGCTTCTCGCAAATCGCCAGACCTAGCCCGGTCCCCTGGAAATTACGCTGGACGCCGGTTCCCACCTGGAAGAACGGATCGAACAGGCGTACAACCTCTTTCGCCGGAATGCCAACCCCCGTGTCGCGCACGCGAATGGTCAGGTACTCCCCTGCCCGACAGACGTGCAGCACAATACAGCCGATATCGGTGAATTTGATGGCGTTGCTCAGCAGGTTTGAGATGACCTGTTGCAGACGCATCGGATCGCCATGCAGCGTCAGCGGCACATCCGGCTCGATAAAGCAGTACAGCCCAAGCTGTTTACGCACCACCAGCGGCAGGTAGTTGGCGCAGATATGGTTCATCACTTCGCGCGGGGAGAACTCGCGCGGCTCTATTTTCAACTGCTCGGATTCAATTTTAGAGAAGTCAAGAATATCGCTGATGATTTTCAGCAGCAGGCTGGACGAGTTGTTCATGGCCGTCACCAGCCGGTCGACCCCTTTCGGCAGCTCTTTGGTCTGGAGCAGATCGAGGTTACCGATAATGCCGTACAGCGGCGTTCGCAGCTCATGGCTGACGGTCGCGAGGAACATCGATTTCGACTGACTGGCCTGCTCCGCCGCCTGCGCCATATCCTGCAACGACTCTTCCATTTTCACGCGCGCAGAGACGTCCACCAACACGCAAATGGCCACGTTTTCATTGCGGTAGCGCGAATGGACGAAGCTGATTTGCAGGTTGGTGTGGGTGCTGGTCAGCACATCCACAAAGTTAACCTGCTGACCGCAGATGATCTGCGTTAACCGCTGGCGGTCTTCATGCGTGAGCATGTTCAGGTAGTTATGGGCAAGCTCGTTACTGAGGATATTTGTCCCGTCCTGAGTACGCAGGATGCAGATCCCCACCGGTGCCGAGGCGACAATTTTACGGTTAAACTGCTCATGCTCCTCCAGACGCTGAGCATCCGCCTCCGCCGGAATAAAGATCCGCCGCTCATACATTCTCGCCAGCATAAACAGCGCGACGCCTACCGCGATATTCAGCAAAATAGCGTTAAGGATCAGGATGCGAATGCGCTCCAGCACCTTGTCCACCGGCAGCGAGTAGACAATGCTCAGCGACGATGGCGGTAAACTTTTCTTCAGCACCAGCTCGCGGAACCCGGAGGTATAGCCAAACCATGACCGCTCCTGCATCCAGCTGGGTTCCACCTTCAGGCGGTTTTCAGGCCCGGTAAGGGAGATGAGCGGATGGCCGTTTTCATCCAGAATGGTCACGCCCATCGGCAGACTGCCCGGCGTGAAGAAGTTTTCCATGCGGATGGTTTGTTCAATCCCCAGCAGCGCTTGCAGGCGGTTTCCGAGGTAAACCGGAGTCAGGGCATAGAAATAGCCGACGCCCATGCGCGGCCCCTGGCTTATCCAGAAGATGTTGTTCCCGCGCTCTTCCTGAGGCGCATTGCGGTATTTCACTATGCGCTCATGCAGGCTTTTCAGCGCGTCTTCGCGTTCGACGGGCATATCCCGCAGGCCGAAATCCGCCATGCAGAGATTTTCGTTGCTAATCAGGTAGACGCGGTTCAGATCGTAGGCGGCCGAGAAGTTATCGCGCCAGTAGCGCATAAACCATGACAGGGACTCCAGTGAACCACGCCAGGCTTTGCCCATGGCGGAACAATCGGAGTCCGGGAAGAGCGGTTCGAAATCAGGTACTTCGGTTTTTTCATCCCGACCGCGGATGGCAAGAATGCCGTTCTCCGCCGTGAGTCGATTCTCCGCAATATACTTAAGCTCTTTCATCACGTCAGACGTGCGCTGGATATAGCGCTGAGCCTGATCCGAGCTTAAGTTAAACTCCTGGCGGATCTCCGCTTCTTTCTGGTGTAACGCGTTAACAATGTAAAACACCGAGAGCAGTGCCACCAGCAACCATAGCAGTAGCGCAAGCGCCCGAAACAGATAGCGAGAGACTTTTAACGTGGTACGAAAGGAGACGAGGTATTTCAAAGGGGCGAGGCTCCGCCGTCGGGGTCAAAAAGAATGTGGTTAAGGTAGCGGTAAACGCGGCTTGTCGCAACGTTCACTTGTCTGGTTGCGCAAAACAAAAGGGCCGGAAACCGGCCCTTTATGCGTCAGGAGACGTTACTCGTCAGCGTCATCCGCTGCTTCATCATCGGTGTCCGCTTCCGGGGCGATTTCATCATCCCCTTCCGCGACGCTGCCGTCGATAGAGTCGAGCTCTTCGTCATCCACCGGCTCAGCAACGCGTTGCAGACCGACGACGTTTTCATCTTCCGCAGTACGGATGAGGATAACGCCCTGGGTGTTACGGCCTACCACGCTGATCTCAGACACGCGGGTACGCACCAGCGTACCGGCATCGGTGATCATCATGATCTGGTCCGCGTCGTCCACCTGCACCGCGCCAACAACGGAACCGTTGCGCTCGGTTACTTTGATGGAGATAACGCCCTGCGTGCCGCGAGACTTGGTCGGGTATTCGCTTTCCGCCGTACGTTTACCGTAGCCGTTCTGGGTGACGGTCAGGATTGCGCCTTCGCCACGCGGAACGATCAGGGAAACAACGGAGTCTTCACCCGCCAGCTTGATACCACGCACGCCGGTCGCCGTACGACCCATTGCGCGCACGGCGTTCTCTTTAAAGCGCACCACTTTACCGGCGGCAGAGAACAGCATGACTTCATCAGAACCGGAGGTCAGATCCACGCCGATCAGCTCATCGCCTTCGTTCAGGTTCACCGCGATGATCCCGGCAGAACGTGGACGGCTGAACTCGGTCAGCGCGGTTTTCTTCACGGTACCGCTCGCGGTCGCCATAAAGACGTTCACGCCCTCTTCGTACTCGCGTACCGGCAGGATGGCGGTGATACGTTCGTTCGCTTCCAGCGGCAGCAGGTTGACGATAGGACGCCCCCGCGCGCCACGGCTCGCTTCCGGCAGCTGATAGACTTTCATCCAGTACAGACGGCCCCGGCTGGAGAAGCAGAGGATCGTGTCGTGGGTGTTGGCCACCAGCAGGCGGTCAATAAAGTCTTCTTCTTTAATACGTGCCGCAGATTTGCCTTTACCGCCACGACGCTGTGCTTCGTAGTCGGTCAACGGCTGATATTTCACGTAGCCCTGGTGAGACAGCGTCACTACCACGTCTTCGCGGTTGATCAGATCTTCAATGTTGATATCAGAGCTGTTGGCCGTGATTTCGGTGCGACGCTCGTCGCCGAACTGATCGCGAACCAGCTCCAGCTCTTCACGGATCACTTCCATCAGGCGCTCTGCGCTACCCAGGATATGCAGCAGCTCGGCAATCTGCTCCAGCAGCTCTTTGTACTCGTCGAGCAGTTTTTCATGCTCAAGGCCGGTCAGTTTCTGCAAACGCAGATCCAGAATCGCCTGGGCCTGCTGTTCAGTCAGGTAGTACTGACCGTCACGCACGCCGAATTCCGGCTCCAGCCACTCAGGACGCGCAGCGTCATCACCGGCACGTTCCAGCATTGCCGCCACGTTGCCCAGATCCCATGGACGCGCAACCAGCGACGCCTTCGCTTCTGCCGGCGTCGGCGCACGGCGGATCAGCTCGATGATCGGGTCGATGTTCGCCAGCGCAACGGCCAGTGCTTCAAGGATATGGGCACGGTCGCGCGCTTTGCGCAGTTCGAAGATGGTACGGCGAGTCACCACTTCACGGCGGTGACGCACGAACGCGCTCAGGATCTCTTTCAGGTTCATGATCTTCGGCTGGCCATGGTGCAGCGCAACCATGTTGATACCGAAGGAGACCTGAAGTTGAGTCTGGGAGTACAGATTGTTCAGCACAACCTCACCCACCGCGTCGCGCTTGATTTCAATCACGATGCGCATACCGTCTTTATCAGACTCGTCACGCAGCGCGCTGATGCCTTCAACGCGTTTTTCTTTTACCAGCTCGGCGATTTTTTCAATCAGTCGCGCTTTGTTCACCTGATACGGGATCTCGTGAACAATAATGGTTTCACGGCCGGTTTTAGCGTCCGCTTCCACTTCGGCGCGGGCACGGATGTAAATCTTGCCGCGACCGGTACGGTACGCTTCTTCAATACCGCGACGGCCGTTGATGATTGCCGCCGTCGGGAAGTCCGGACCCGGGATGTGTTCCATCAGCCCTTCAATGCTGATGTCTTCATCGTCAATGTAGGCCAGGCAGCCGTTGATCACTTCGGTGATATTGTGCGGCGGAATGTTGGTTGCCATACCGACGGCGATACCGGACGAACCGTTCACCAGCAGGTTTGGGATCTTCGTTGGCATAACGTCAGGAATTTTTTCCGTGCCGTCGTAGTTATCAACGAAATCAACCGTCTCTTTTTCCAGGTCAGCCATCAGCTCATGGGCAATCTTCGCCAGACGGATTTCCGTATAACGCATTGCCGCGGCGGAGTCGCCGTCGATAGAACCAAAGTTACCCTGACCATCTACCAGCATGTAACGCAGCGAGAAGGGCTGCGCCATACGGACAATGGTGTCGTACACCGCGGAATCACCATGGGGATGGTATTTACCGATTACGTCACCAACGACACGGGCAGATTTTT
>OKAL01000637.1_pt1 | contig 9490 bp, 11 predicted proteins | sample 1612781 | NCBI WGS metagenome assembly OKAL01 (sample SAMN04436817, study PRJEB24849) | human gut metagenome | biome: human gut; feature: NICU; material: stool | host: Homo sapiens | place: USA: Saint Louis, MO | collected 2011-05-05 | reverse complement strand
AGTCGATCTCCGAGGCCATCAACAAACGCTCGGTGACCGACGTCGACAGCGGCGAGTCTGTCTCCATCCCCACCGATGACATCAGCGAACCGATGTTTCATCAGGGGCGAGGCGGCCTGCGCCATCGCGTACACCCAGGTAATGACCACTTCGTTCAGAACGACAGAATTGAGCGCCCTCAGGGCGGCGGCGGTGGTTCAGGAAGCGGTCAGGGACAGGCCAGCCAGGACGGTGAAGGCCAGGACGAATTTGTCTTCCAGATTTCGAAAGATGAATATCTCGACCTGCTGTTCGAAGACCTGGCGCTGCCGAATCTAAAAAAGAATCAGCATCGTCAGCTTAATGAATATAAAACCCACCGCGCGGGCTATACCGCCAACGGCGTGCCCGCCAACATCAGCGTCGTGCGTTCGTTGCAGAATTCGCTGGCGCGACGCACGGCCATGACGGCAGGCAAACGTCGCGAACTGCGCGAGCTGGAGAGCAGCCTGAAGGTGGTGGAAAATACGGAACCGGCGCAACTGCTGGAAGAGGAGCGCCTGCGTAAAGAGATTGCAGAGCTGAGGGCGAAGATCGAACGGGTCCCGTTTATCGACACCTTTGACCTGCGCTACAAGAACTACGAAAAACGCCCTGAGCCCTCCAGCCAGGCGGTGATGTTCTGTCTGATGGACGTGTCCGGCTCGATGGACCAGGCCACCAAGGATATGGCAAAGCGCTTCTATATTCTGCTCTATCTGTTCCTGAGCAGAACCTATAAGAACGTGGAGGTGGTCTATATCCGCCACAATACCCAGGCAAAAGAAGTGGATGAACATGAGTTCTTCTACTCGCAGGAAACCGGGGGCACCATTGTCTCGAGCGCGCTGAAGCTGATGGATGAAGTGGTCAAAGAGCGCTACGACCCGGCACAGTGGAACATTTATGCCGCGCAGGCGTCGGATGGCGATAACTGGGCCGACGACTCGCCGCTGTGTCACGAGATTCTGGCGAAGAAAATTCTGCCGGTCGTGCGTTACTACAGCTATATCGAAATCACCCGTCGTGCGCACCAGACCCTGTGGCGGGAGTATGAGCATCTGCAGGCGATGTTCGATAATTTTGCCATGCAGCATATCCGTGACCAGGATGACATTTATCCGGTGTTCAGGGAGCTGTTCCACAAGCAAAGCTCAACAACCTCAAATTAACCCTTGTTAATCAGCCAGTTAGCTTTGTTTCGCTGGCTGATTAATTATAGTTTTCACGTTTAAAATTCTTCATAATTTTCATTGCCTTAGTTTTTATTTTGGGGAAGGCAGTTTAGTGGTTATCCGGTTATATGGTGGGTAACTTGTCTTCCCCAATAATGTTAAGGGTGTGAGTCAGTACGCCATATACAGTTACATCATCCAGCGCATCGCCTTCTATCGCTTCGCCATCTTCAGTTATCAATGCCGCCCCGTATAGCTTTGCAAACTCGTTCCTGTTATCCATTCTTACCAGTAGCGTATCTCCCTGCTCTGGCCTTATGGAAACGTTAATGACAGCCCAACCACATGACGTTTCTATTACCCTGCAGTTCCCGTCTATTCCACATAACAGATCTATGGTTAACCGTTGTTCCTGGTAATCCATTGCTGGTGAAGGAAAGCCCATCAGAATACCCTCCCCATATTACGCAAGATCCAGTAACGGTTATCACTGCCATCCGTCGTCTTATCAGCAAAATCAGGCTGGTATCTCTCAATCCATGCGTTAGCGTCTGCGTGGCTGAAATGCCAGTTCTTCTCGCGCAAATTATTGATGAATTTGTTTGTTTTTAGGAAAAGGTAGCCCTTTGGATTCTGTTCTATAGAGGCTAAAAAAGCTGCGTGAATATCATATTGGCGAGGCATAGCAGCACCCTCACTTGATTATTGACTGTATGCATATACAGTAGTATTTTTGTTTCACCAGATCAAGTCAGCAAGGATGGAGAGTGATGTTCGTTGAGTTGGTTTATGACAAGCGAAATGTAGAGGGGCTCGAAGGGGCCAGAGAGATCATACTGGCCGAGCTGACGAAGCGGGTGCACCAGATTTTTCCTGATGCCGAAGTGAAGGTAAAGCCGATGCAGGCGAACGGCCTGAATAGCGATGCAAGCAAAAGCGATCGGGAAAAACTGAACCGCATGCTGGAGGAAATGTTTGATGACTCCGATATGTGGTTGGTTTCTGAGTTCCCGACCGTTCGTCAAGTTGGCCTATAAATCTTGTTCGGATCGTATTCCCGGATTTTGCTCGGGCATGAACACTCAGAAACCATCCGCTGTCCATCGTATGCAAGAATGGGCGGCGTTTTCTCAGCTTCCAGACTGCAACGCTTCGACCTGTTTCTTTAAATCTTCAATTTGGTCCATCAATGCCAAGATAGCTTCGTGATGCAGAGCGGCGGCCACACCAGCTGTATCCGGGAAAAGAACGTCTTTCACCACTTCTCCATCTGGCAGAGTAAGGCTGAAGCCGTTAGTCTTCACAGCGTCAGGGAATACCTCCTGAATCTCCTGAGCGATCATTCCAATACCAAATTCGCCACTATCTTTGCGGTACCAGGTCGCTCCTCTGATTTTCCGCATTTTTTCGAATGGATTCTCAATACGGTTAACATCGCGCTTGATACGAACATCAGAAGCACTGGTCCATGATCCATTGTTAGCGAATGCCGAACCTCCATAGTTAAATGAGAAAGATGCGGTTAAATTTCCGGAAGATGATAAATGTCCAATCTGGTATGAAATATCAGATGTAAGCCCGCTATAAAAACACCCTGCAGCTACACCTGGATAAACATACCTGTGTATAGTGTGTACTGCGAACTGACCGTTACCATTGAAGTTACAGTTGAATGCAAGCGCCTTTTTATCCCAGTCATTAAAAAGGCTTCCGTATCCTGACAGACCTGTATCGTCAAAGATTATCCCCACGCTTCCCCCTGAAGCGTTAAATCGATATCTCGATTTAAGTCCAGAAGCTCCAGCTACTGGAAGCCCTCCGAGGTTAGAAAGAGCACCTTCGCTTGTTGTCGAACCGGTACCGCCCTGTGCTACAGATAGCGCTGTAGTGAGTCCGCTGAGAGAGGTGATGTCGCTGTTTGCACCTTTTTCCGCCTTTCCTGAAAGTGATGTCGTAATGCTCCTCCAGGCTGGTCCCGTCCATGTCGTCCCATCCGGCAGAGTTACCGTTACATTTCCGGTTCCGGAAAAAATGCTTTGCCAGTTCTGTTTGTCGTAATTCAGTCCACGCAGCGCTTCAGCACTTTGCGCCACCAGCGCGGCAGTTACCATGTTCAGCGCCACACGGGGAACAGCTGACCAGGCTGCACCGGCCTGAGTAGGCCCGGTAAAGTTACTAACCAGAGTCACCTGGGTATTACCGTCAACCGATTTAACGGGCAGCGTATAATCAACGCCACCCACAGTGGAAACAATAAAGTCACCTGCGGCAAGTTCGGTAGTAAAAGAGGTTCCGGAACCGCCAACAACAGCGGACCCGTTTGTCAGGGTGATAGTTCCTACAGACATATGCGCTCCTTTCGGGCAATAAAAAACCCCGCCGGGGCGAGGTTTATTCAAAAATGTTTGAGTTAATGGCAGGTGGTACTACTGAACGTGTTTGCGCTGACCCATGACCAGTTAAATGGGTAACCGGCGCGGTACTGGGTCTGGTTACTTTGCTTACGCACACCGTAAATCTGGACGATGTTTTCCTGTCCGCCGATCAGGGCCGTTCCGGTACATATGGGTTGCTGCTTCTGAAGAACGCCAGCGCAACCGGAGAGCAATACAGCCACCGCCAGGCAAAGAATCATGTTTTTCATAGTGGTTATATCCCAGGGTATTAACGAAGCTAAACAATATCAAGATGAATCAAGGTGATATAATTGATTTTGTAGATCAATTTCATAAGATTGATCGCTGAAAACGATCAATCGTAGTTGGCGCAGTTGATGGCCATTATCACGTTTCTCAGATTTGAATACGCGACGTTCTGAAGGTTTCCGCTGGGCGTTGTTTGTGGTCTGGCGAATATTCGCGTGTTGCCTCCCTCAAGTTTCGCCATGCTCTTGTATATCGCCGAGTAGGGCTGCGGCTGGCCGCCAGCCGATATCACTCCAGTAATCAAACCCAGCATGGCAGGCATACAGGCCCATTTCCCCGCCAGCGTGGTATTGATGTTATAGCCTGAACTTGCATCTACTCCGGCAGTACCGATGGTTACCACATCACTGAGTGTGCGCGTTTCGTTTGTCAAAATAAGCGTCCCTGACGCATCCCAGACGGCCAGCCCGTAGTCTGGCTTTGTCTGTGGGAAAATAGAGAAAAAATAAACATACGCTGTGCCGGTTGCATTTGGTCTGAGGAAATCAATAGTGATGGTGTTCCCGCTTATCGTCTGGGTGATTTCCACCTCAACCGTGCAATGAACAAAGGCGACAACGGGCTGACCTGAGGGAAATGTGTGCGTCACTTTGGTATTGAAACCCGATGTCCCCTGTAGTTCTGCTGTCTTCCGTGCCTGCAACGAAATAGGCGAACTGTTAGCGGTGACCCATACTTCTCCGGCCGTCGTCGTCAGTAAAACGCCATACTGCGCCATTTATGCTCTCTCTATCTGGAAAATGATATACGCCGCGGCCGCAGGCTCAGTCCCTGCAGAATAGTCGGTATCGCCTACTGCCGATACCGTTGCGGTCCCACCTGAAATAGTGATCTTCCTCCGGCTTGTTCCCCACTGATCGCCGTTCATGATCTGAAAATAAGTAAGCTTACACCCCGGTGGAAGCACTACGGAGTAAGAGCCTGTTTTTTCATTCTGGGCCAACTGTAGGTAGCCGCTTACACTGACAGGCTTAATTCCATAGTTGTTCACCCTGCCTGAGGCGTCCCAGGTTTCAACACCGTACTGAGCCATCGCTGTTCATCCTAAAAAAAGGCCCCACCTGAGGCCCAATGTTTACCATGTTCCCGTGATTCTCCCGATCTGCACCCTCAACACATTGTTGGCGTCACGCACACTGATTGTCTGGTTTGTCTGTTTCATGGCTCCCTCTCCAGCTGTCGAACCGTAGTTCTCAAATGTTCCTGATTTATCCAGCCTCCATCCGACAGACCCTGCAACATAATTGTTGGACTGGATAAAGTTACCGATTTTGGCATTGGTGATCGTGCCATCCTGAATAAACGCTGAGCTGATAAAGACCTGTCCATTAACCACAGCGAACGGCGAATACTGGGTATCGCCACTGCCACTCATCAGCACGAACTGGTTAGCGTTGAAACCTACTCGGGTAACAATCGGCTGCCCTGCCTGCGCCAGAACGGCAATCGACATCCCGGCGTTATACATGATGCCGTTTATCCTCACGCCTGTTTTGAGGGTGTAGATAGCCGAAGCGCCAGAGGCATCAACGACGGCGGTAAGTTTTTCCTCCAGTGCTGCAGTAACATCATCAATCTGCGCCTGCACCTGCGTTGACAGTTCGGCCATTGCATTATCAACTTCAGCAATCGTCGTTTTAACCACCAGAATATCGGCACGCACTTCTCCGTATTGTGCCCACTGGTGCTCAACAGTTCCGTGGTTCGCCAGGGCGTTCTGTAGAATTCCCTCAATGTTGGTATCGATGTCACCGGTGAGGCGTTCCCCGTCGGCAGAGGTTAGGAAATCGTCTGCGATATCTCCAAGATAATCATCGGCGTTATCGTTAGACATCCCCCTGATCCAGTCGGTATACCCAGACTCGTTACCCGTTCTGTCGACCAGCTGCGCGCGGTACCAGAATTCCTGCCCTGCTTTAAGGCCGAGCTGGGTGTATTCCGCAGATGGATAAGGCACGTCTGAGAGCAAGAGTGGATCTGAAAAGTCACTGTTGGCAGTGTACTGAATTTCCGTTTTTAGCGTATCGCCGGTGTTTGCCGGGAAACCCCAGTTAAGACGAATCCCCCAGTTAATGCCCGTGGCTGTGAATCCTACTGGCTTAGGCGGATTACCTACTTTGCCGGTCAGTGTCTTCTCTTCTGAATATCCCCATCCTGAGGAAATTTCAGCGGCATTAATTGCGCGCACGCGCACCAGGTAGCGCCCGGCATAAATCCCCGGGACATCGAATGACGTGGTGGAGCTGCGCGGCACGTTAACCCAGTTCCCGTCGTTGCGGCGCCATTGCGCTTCATAGGCGATAGCGTTCTGCGCCTGGTCCCAGCTCACGCGCATGGTCTCAACGCTGATATTTTGTTGCACCACGGAAAACGAGCTGATCACTATGTTCGAAGGTGGCGACTGGTTACCCGGCGGGATCACACTCACCGGCCGCTGGTCAATGATGGCTCCGGTATCAATACGGTCATATTTATCCGGGTCGTGCCATGCGGCGGTAATCGAGAAGGTGCCATCATCGTTATCAGAAACGCTGACAACACGATACTGCTGCGCGTAAAGCTCGTCAGATTCAACCACCCAAACAGCTTCGGCCTGTGGCGTCTCACTGTATGCCGTGGTGACTGTGACTGATTCACCGTTCACGGCCTGAATGGTCCTGCTCTGCGACGCTCCGGAAGGTAGGTTGAGAATAAGGCGATCACCTGCTGTCGCATCTGCCACGCGGTCAAGTTTGATAACGCGACCGTTAACGGCGCTGATGCGTCCGCCCATAACCTTTCCGGAAAGCAGCTCGTCTGCCACGGCTATGATGTACCCCGGCTGCGGAATGTTGCCGTCCAGCCCGACATCAAACGAAACAACGCGATCCTTGTTGTTGGTGAGAATTCCCCAGCGCCCCTTTCGGTTTGCTTCAGACTGCCTGGTACAGCCGATGGCTGTCATTTCCAGTTGATTGAAACCGTACCGCGCCACCAGAGCCTGCTCAAATACCGGCTCCATCGCGTCGGCGTAAGCATTACCGGGATCAGACCATGATACCAGCGCTGTGGTGTAACGGCTTTTCGTGGTGCTGCTCGAATAGGTGAAGCGACCGCCAACAACGTTAGCGCGCGTGTAGCTGTAATCAACATCGCGCGGCATGTCAGCCAGGGCAACAATCTGATCCCCGCCCCAGTAGGTCATACCACGGAAGATAGCAGCAAAATCACGCAGGACTGTGTAGGCGTCGTTCCGGTCCTGGATGTACACGTTACAGGTATAACGTGGTTCGGTACCGTTGCCCCCCTTGCCGTCTGGTACCATCTGATCGCAATACTGGGCAACCTGATAAAGCGTCCATTTATCAATATTCGCAGCGGTCAAACGGTGCCCGAGGCCGAACCGGTCAGAAACAACCAGATCGTAAAAAATCCACGCCGGATTGTCCGTCCATGCCCACTTAAACGCACCGGTCCATGTGCCGCTGTAGGTACGGGTTTCAGGGTCGTAGGTATCTGGAACGCGGATAACACGGCCGCGCGGTTCGCATGAAATTTGAGGAATAGAGCCGTTGAACTGGCTTGAGTCGAATTCGATGTAGAGCAGCGCGGTGTTGGGGTAGCGCAGTTTGGCGTCAATCACCTCAGTGAAGCTCTGCAGCGTCATCGTGTCGCCGATCTTCGCGCTGTTGGCGTCAGAGGTAATCTTACGCAGGCGGATTGTCCAGGTGCTGCCAGCCTGCGGTAAATCGATACGGTGGCTGCGCTCATAACCGGAGGTCGTTTTGCCGGTCACGCTGGTATTGAGTACCGTCTGCCATGTGCCGCCATCCGTCTGAAGGTCAATCGCATAATTGACCGAGTAACCCACCAGATCGCCGTCGTCTTCCTGTTTGAAAAGCGAGGGCCATTTCAGACGCAGGCGAACTGCTGAAAGCTGCGTATTGGTAAACGTGCGCGTCCAGGCTGTAGCGCTTGATAACTCAGTTCCCACGCTGATTTCGTTTTCGGTACCGGGAATACCCTGAATATATTTTTGCGCCTGCGTTCCAGCGCGAAACTCCCACGTCACGCCGCTGAAGTTTTGGGAGCCGTCAGCATTCTCCAGGGCCGTTCCGTCCAGGTAGATATCTTTGCCGGTTAGCTGCCCTGCAAACTCCCCTTCCCCAAGCGCAACAAGGATTTTTGCCTTCGCTACAGATTGCAGATCATCAGGCTGTTCGGTAGGGGTTCGGGAACTTGAGCTGCCGCCCTTGCGGCCCTTTAACACTTTTTCTGTAGCCATATTGCGCCCATAAAAAAAGCCACCCGAAGGCGGCCAGAAAAAAGTTAGTTATCTACTGCTGATCTTCGACATAAATTCCGGCAGAAATAATCGCTCCGCCTATCCGCCGACGGCCATAAAGGAGCGGTACCGGGTAGCCTTGCGCTGCGGTGTTTGTTACACCACCGAATGCGTAGGATGCACGGTTATCTGCGCTTTGTTTGCTGGCTAAACCGGTTGGTTGGGGTGATAGCATTTGGACGACGCCACCAAGGATCAGAGCGCCACCAGCCTGATAGAAAAATGGTGAAGCTCCAGCAAATGGCGTGAAATTTAATACCACCCCAACGGCCACCAATACAGCACCTAAAATAGTTTGTAATACACCTGCTTTTTTACTTCCAATCGGCACTGGAACGATTCTTATAACCTCACCCCTGACAGGAAATCCTAATTCATCAACGCCAATATTTTTCTTCCCGCGAAAAACCGCATAAGAAAGCCCTCTTTGCTTACTTGTATTCATAAATTTTTCGAAACCATTAATCGTAGCAGATAAGGCTTTGCAAGCTTCTTTGGTTGTGCTTATTGAGCGATGATGTGTTTTACCAAAAGTCTTTCCAAGAATGCCGCCAAGTTCAATGCGAGTCATTACATCTGACATGAATCACCCCAATAAAAAAGCCACCCGAAGGTGGCCTTTTCCTGTTAAATATCAACTCTAATTTATCGACATCGGAAGTATATCTACATTCCCACTTTGATCGATAAATATCCTTAAAACTCGAGGAGTATTTTCTTTTATTGAAAACTCCCGTTCTTTTTTAGGTGCACCATTACATAGGCCTTTCCCGGCAAACCCAGCCCCAATCAATACATCGCCAGGGTTTAAGTAAGCAGTGACTTTTTCCCCTGTATCAAGTTCAGCCAAATATTTACCATTGATATAGGTTGTTATAGCGCATCCACCAGCAACGAAACCTTTATCGCGAATGATAGTTACGGCAGTTGTGTTTGTTGACCGCTGAAATTCTTTCGGTGCTGACACTTCTTTTGCATACTGCGGGAGAACTGGCTCAGTCGAACAACCAGCCAAAATTAACAACGAAAATGCCAATAATGTTTTTTTCATATCCCTATCCCCTTTGGTTTTGCAAAAGGTTAGCACAGAGATTTGTAACGTAAAATCTTCATCGTCCTTTCCTGCCAGTAGCCACCATACGGCACACGCTGGCTCAGGTGTCCGTAAAGGTGGTGCAGCAGCATATTTCCCTCAAGCAGAATTCCCGCGTGATTCCACTTATCAGCCTGGACCTGCATGATCACCATATCGCCGGGTTTCGGTGGCC
>OKAL01000623.1_pt1 | contig 9795 bp, 8 predicted proteins | sample 1612781 | NCBI WGS metagenome assembly OKAL01 (sample SAMN04436817, study PRJEB24849) | human gut metagenome | biome: human gut; feature: NICU; material: stool | host: Homo sapiens | place: USA: Saint Louis, MO | collected 2011-05-05 | reverse complement strand
GCATTTAAATAATGCTTTTATCTACAAACAGTCTTCTTATATATTAATCTAAGATAGTAATAACTATTTTAATAATTTAGCTGCATCTTCATCAACTATTAATATTACATCTCTATGCATTTGTAACATAGTAGCTGGAATTTCAGTTGTTATTTTTCCACTCATCATTGCCTTTACAACTTCAGCCTTTCCTTCTCCACTTGCTATAACCATTATTTTTTTAGCCTTCATTATTCCACCAAGTCCCATAGTTATAGCTTTTCTTGGCACATCATCAATTGAATCAAAGAATCTTGCATTTGCTTCTATAGTTGATTCTTTAAGATCAGTTAAGTGAGTTCCTACACTTAAAGCTTCTCCTGGCTCATTAAATCCTATATGTCCATTTGCACCTAATCCTAATAATTGAAGGTCAATTCCTCCCATGTCTTGAATTCTATCATCATATGCCATGCACTCTTTTTCAACATTTTCTGCTAGCCCATTAGGTACGAATGTATTGTTTTTATCTATGTTTATGTGATCAAATAAGTTTGTATTCATAAAGTATCTATAACTTTGATCATGCTCTCCTGATAACCCAACATATTCATCTATTACCACGAAGCGGGTCATGCGATTATCGGTCGCCTGGTGCCGGAACACGATCCGGTGCACAAAGTGACGATTATCCCGCGCGGTCGTGCGCTGGGTGTGACCTTCTTCCTGCCTGAAGGCGACGCTATCAGCGCCAGCCGTCAGAAACTGGAAAGTCAGATCTCCACGCTGTACGGCGGTCGTCTGGCCGAAGAGATCATCTACGGTGTTGAACATGTTTCTACCGGTGCGTCGAACGACATTAAAGTCGCGACTAACCTGGCGCGTAACATGGTTACTCAGTGGGGCTTCTCCGAGAAACTCGGTCCGTTGCTGTACGCTGAAGAAGAAGGCGAAGTGTTCCTGGGACGTTCTGTGGCGAAAGCTAAACATATGTCCGATGAAACGGCTCGTATTATCGATCAGGAAGTTAAACTGCTGATTGAGCGTAACTATGACCGTGCGCGTCGTCTGCTGAACGAAAACATGGACATTCTGCACTCGATGAAAGATGCGCTCATGAAATATGAGACCATCGATGCGCCGCAGATTGATGATCTGATGGCTCGCCGCGAGGTACGTCCGCCAGCGGGTTGGGAAGAACCGGGTTCTTCTAACAACAACTCTGGCAGCACCGGCAAGCCGAGTGCGCCGCGTCCGGTTGATGAACCGCGTGCGCCGGACTCTGGCACCATGTCAGAGCAACTGGGCGACAAATAAGTTATCGTTGATGATGACCGTGTTCTAATTTAAAACCCTGGGGCTTGCCCCGGGGTTTTTCTTATTTGTATATTCAAGATGTTATCAGGGATAAAACTATGAAACTCTTTGCTCAGGGGTCTTCACTGGATCTCAGCCATCCGCACGTCATGGGGATTTTGAACGTCACGCCAGATTCCTTTTCCGATGGTGGTGCGCACAACTCTCTGGTTGAGGCGGTAAAACACGCAAACCTGATGATTAACGCCGGGGCGACTATCATTGATGTGGGTGGTGAATCCACGCGTCCAGGTGCGGCCGATGTGAGCGTGGAAGAAGAGTTGCAGCGAGTGATCCCGGTGGTGGAGGCGATTGCTCAGCGTTTTGAAGTGTGGATTTCGGTCGATACTTCAAAAGCAGAAGTGATTCGCGAGTGCGCCAGAGTCGGCGCACATATCATTAATGACATTCGCTCACTCTCGGAGCCTGGGGCGCTGGAAGCCGCAGCAGAAACCGGATTACCGGTTTGTCTGATGCATATGCAGGGTCAGCCGAAAACCATGCAGGAAGCACCAAAGTACGAGGATGTTTTTGCTGATGTAAATCGTTACTTTGTTGAACAAATAGCACGCTGCGAGCGGGCTGGAATCACAAAAGATAAATTGTTGCTCGACCCCGGGTTCGGATTCGGTAAAAATCTCACTCACAACTACACATTACTGGCACGTTTGGCTGAGTTTCATCATTTTAATCTGCCATTGCTGGCTGGGATGTCACGAAAATCAATGGTTGGCCAGTTGCTGAATGTGGGGCCATCCGAACGCCTGAGCGGTAGCCTTGCGTGTGCGGTCATTGCCGCAATGCAAGGGGCGCATATCGTTCGTGTCCATGACGTCAAAGAAACCGTAGAAGCGATGCGTGTGGTGGAAGCCACATTGTCTGCAAAGGAAAATAAACGCTATGAGTAATCGTAAATATTTTGGCACCGATGGGATCCGTGGTCGCGTAGGCGACGCCCCAATTACCCCTGACTTTGTGCTCAAACTGGGTTGGGCTGCAGGAAAAGTGCTGGCACGTCATGGTTCACGTAAAATTATTATTGGCAAAGATACGCGTATTTCTGGCTATATGCTGGAGTCCGCACTGGAAGCGGGTCTGGCTGCCGCCGGACTGTCGGCTTCTTTCACAGGCCCAATGCCAACACCTGCTGTTGCATATCTGACGCGTGCCTTCCGTGCTGAAGCCGGGATTGTTATCTCCGCTTCGCACAACCCGTACTATGACAACGGAATTAAATTCTTCTCCATCGATGGGACCAAACTGCCGGATGCGGTTGAAGAAGCTATCGAAGCCGAAATGGAAAAAGCGATCACCTGCGTGGACTCGGCTGAACTGGGTAAAGCTACCCGCATCGTTGATGCTGCCGGTCGTTATATCGAGTTTTGCAAAGGCACCTTCCCGAATGAATTGAGTCTGAGTGAGCTTAAAATTGTGGTGGATTGCGCTAATGGTGCGACGTACCACATTGCGCCAAATGTACTGCGTGAGCTGGGCGCAAACGTGATTGCTATTGGTTGTGAGCCAAACGGTGTGAATATCAATGAAGAAGTCGGCGCTACCGACGTCCGTGCCCTGCAGGCGCGCGTGATGGCGGAAAAAGCTGATCTGGGTATTGCGCTGGATGGTGACGGCGACCGCGTCATTATGGTTGACCACGAAGGCAATAAGGTCGATGGCGATCAGATCATGTACATCATTGCCCGTGAAGCCCTGCGTCAGGGGCAACTGCGCGGTGGCGCGGTAGGCACGCTGATGAGCAATATGGGCCTCGAGCTGGCGCTGAAACAGTTGGGTATTCCGTTTGCCCGTGCGAAAGTCGGCGACCGCTACGTACTGGAAAAAATGCAGGAAAAAGGCTGGCGTATCGGTGCTGAAAACTCAGGCCATGTGATCCTGCTGGACAAAACCACCACCGGTGACGGTATTGTTGCAGGTCTGCAGGTACTGGCGGCGATGGTGCGCAATCATATGAGTTTGCACGACCTGTGCAGCGGCATGAAAATGTTCCCGCAACTGCTGGTTAACGTACGTTACACTGCAGGTAGCGGCGATCCGCTGGAACATGAAAACGTGAAAGCGGTGATGGCTGAAGTTGAAGCTGCACTGGGCAATCGCGGACGTGTTCTGCTGCGTAAGTCAGGTACAGAACCGTTAATTCGCGTGATGGTTGAAGGTGAAGATGAAGCGCAGGTGACTGAATTCGCTCACCGTATTGCCGATGCCGTCAAAGCGGTGTAATCACTAAAAACAGTGAAAACCGGAGTCTGGGACTCCGGTTTTTTATTACTGTACGGGAAGCGACTGTTTATGTCGGCGCTGCCAGAAGTAACCACCGATCATTAATATTACAAGGACTGCCAGCCACGGCAAAACTGCCAGCAAATGCCCTGACCGGGCAAAGGTCAGCGCAATCATCAGTAACCAACCGCCCAGCATCGGAATCGCGGTGCGCTTAACAATGTCCACAGGTGAGACGCCTGCAATTCCCGCGATAGCAATGATGACGCCGGCAATGGGGGATAACGTACGACCAATACCCGCCGATATCTGGATAGGCAACATCATGACTGCGATGTCGCTACCGATATGACGGCTGATGTCCGGTACCATTGGGGCGAAGGAGAAAAACGCCGCATTTCCGGAGCCCATTAGCGCTGAAATTGCAAAGGTGATAAGGGTCATCAGCAGGATAATAGAGGCGGCGCTGAGGCCAAATTCACCGGAAAGCGACAGCAGCGCATCGACGGCGCCAATAGCTTTCAGTCCGGCTGAAAAGACTTCACCGGCGATAATCAGCGTGACGACGGTGGCAAAAACGCTGCCCATGCTGTCAAAGACTTTTTGTACGCCTGCCATCACCTCGCGCGCCTTACGATGACGGCAATACTCACAAACCAGGGTAATGGCGAGGCTTATCAGTACGGCGGTATCCAGCGTAATTTTGAGCGAACTGAATACTAAATCACTGCACACCAGCATCAACACCAGAGGTAGCATGGGCAGAAAAAGCCAGGCGATCGGTGCTTCAGTTTCATCGGTCGACGTTAATGTCTGCATCTGCTGAGCCACACCGTCACTGCTTTCCCGATGGTCGAAAAAGCGTTGCACAACAATATGTAACAGGGCGATGAACAGAATAACGGGGACGACGATCGGCAACTGATCCTGCACGAAATAGTTCACCACCTCGATGCCTGCGGTTTTGGCGGCGAGAACCGAGTTGCCGGAACCTGGACCAAATTCAACCGCACAGGTACTGGCGATAACGGCGGCAACGGCAGCGCGGCTACAGCCAAGACGGGTCAGCAGAGGGTAGAGCGTCGCCATCAACAGCAGACCCAGCCCGGTGGCGCTGCTGATAAACAGCGACAGGAATTGACCCAGCAACAGCGCCAGCCCCAACAGCAGATACGGTGAGTTCAGGCGTTGCAAAGGGCGAGATGTCACCCGAACCAGCACCTGGCTTGCGCCAATGGCCGACATATATGTAGCGAAACCACCAATCAGCATAATTTGCAGCCCAAGGCCGCCGAGGCGCACGCTCAGGGTATCGCGAATAAACTCGAAGGCATCAAAGGGGCCGAATCCGGTGCTTTTTTTCACCAGGTCACTGAGCGTGGTCATCCCGCTAAAATGCGCGATAAGCAGCAGCACAATCCCGGTCAACAGCAACACTGACTGGGGGTGATATTTTTTGAGGATCAGACGTCCGGCAAAAATGATGGCAATTAGCGCCAGTAATAATGACATTCTTGCCCCCTTACTCGAAGTTGCCAGTAACCAGGCACTCGCCATCCCGCAGCAACGGCTTACCCGCAGCGAACAGATGGGCCAGCGAGAGGTCATCATTGAGTACACAGATATCAGCACGTTCCCCGGCGCAGAGCACGCCGCCGGAAATACCCAACGAGCGAGCAACGTTTGCCGTCAACATCGCGATCGCTTGTGGCACCGGGATCCCCACATCAATCAGACGAGGAAGAAGATTAAGGTTACCAGCGACCGGTGCCGCGCTTAAGCCTTCCACAATACCCTGGGCGTTAAAGCGCGGAACGCTGCCATTACCATCAGAGCTGATCGTGATGCGATCGGCTGGAACCTGGGCTTCCAGAGCGTGGAGGATTGCCTGCTCCTGAGGCATAAAGCGACTACCGCCAGACGTAACGTCGATATGGCCGCCACGATGAGCGAACGCAATCGCCTGTTCGAACAAGGGCGCTGTTCTCGCAACATGGGTCGGTGAAATGTGGTGAATCGGAATGCCTGCATCACACAGCTCACTAAGCTGTGACATCCCTTCCGGCAGATTCCCAAGATGTACATGCAGTAACCCTTTTTTGCCTGCCAGCAGGGAAGCCACGCGGATATCGCTTACTATTCTCAGCAATTCCTGGAAAGAGGGGTAAGAACCACGGTGATCGGCGAGGGCGATTTTGACGCCAAGTATCGCTGGAATAAAGGTCATGTCATCGCGGATGGATCGCGTAATGGTTGGGCTGGGTACCGCGTAGGCTCCCGTATGCATAAATGCGCGTAATCCCTCAAGGTTGAGAGACTGCATTTTGGCGTAGAGGTCTTTGGGCGAACGAGAAATGGCATCGGTACCTAACACGCCGACAACCGTGGTAATACCTGCCTGAATCAGATCGCGTAGCTTGACGGCTGGCGTTCGGCTGGCAAATCCAGCCTCGCCACCGCCACCGGTAAGATGGACATGCTGATCGATTATGCCTGGGATAACCCATTTGCCATGACAATCGACGACCTCGTCGACGCCATCAAACAGGGAAATATCTTTTTCTACCGCCACAATTCGGTCGGCATGAATGAGCAGGGAGCAGAGGCCTAAATCCTCGGGAGAAAAAACACGGGCATTGGTCAATAAAGTAAACATATCGGTCCTGTCAAACGTCGTGGGTGAGAGTCGGCAGGTGAAAAGGAATATTGTTGTTATGATGCCCACCATAAAGCCATTACTATAACTATGACTATTACCGATTTGGTATTGGAGGATGCGGTTATGGCATGGTGGAGAGTTCAACGTGGATTGTAAGTGGCTGGAAGATTTTCTGGCATTGAGTCAGCATGGAAACTACTCTCAGGCCGCGGCGCAGCGGCATATTACTCAACCCGCACTCAGTCGGCGTATAAAGGCGCTGGAAGAGGTGTTAGGGGTGCCGTTGTTTGACCGGACCACGACCCCCGTTACGCTGACACGCTATGGTGAACGCTTTGAACCCTATGCCCGGCACGTCCTCAGTACACTAACAGAGGCGCGCCACGAGCTATCGGCGATGACGCCAGCAACGGACAATACGCTGGTGATGGTTAGCCTGCATACGCTGTCGGTGAATATCCTGCCGGATATGATCAACTATCTGCGGCAGAGCGAACCGCAGTTAAATTTTACGGTTAATGCCAGTATTCAGGGGATAGACAACCACTTTAACGCCTTGATAGATCGGCAAATCGATCTTCTGGTGACCTACGATTTACCGTCTTCGCAGCCGGGGCTGGAGATTGCCGGAGGGTTAAAACGTTCACTATGGCGGTATGAGCGATTTATACCGGTTATTTCTGCGCAGTTGGCTAATGCGCTTAACGATCCGCATGTGCCGATCCCATGGCTATGCTATAGCGACTACACCTTTGTCAGACGCATTATTGAGCCAGCTGAACAACGCGTCCGCCCACGTCTGAAAAAAGTGTTTGAGAGTGGTTTAAGCGAAACGATACGAGAAATGGTGCTGCGGCATATGGGAATGGCATGGTTACCCGAATCGATGGTGGCGGAAGAGTTGGTGAACCAGCAAATTATTCACTGCTGGCCAGAAAACGCTGACCTGATTTGTGAAATCCCCGTTGTGGTATGGGCGAATCTTGACGATCAACGCGCCGTCATGCAGAGATGCTGGGAGAAGTTGCTGCGTTTTTGATTGATATGGCGATTTTTTCCGCAGTTGATACAATGCCAACAAATTGCCCTTGCGAAGGTTATTCGCTTTGGTTAGTATTCACACCCGCTTCAGTGGGAAACAGTAAACATTCCCGCTTTAATGGTCGAAGCATTGTACGCGGCAACTCCGCAAGGAACAGGTTGATTATGCACGAAGCTCTTTTAGTAGTTTTCCTTATTGTGGCAATTGGCCTGGTAGGCTTGATCATGCTGCAGCAAGGCAAAGGCGCTGATATGGGAGCCTCTTTTGGCGCAGGCGCTTCTGGTACTCTGTTTGGTTCAAGTGGTTCTGGTAACTTCATGACCCGCATGACAGCTGTATTGGGAACCTTGTTCTTCATCATCAGTCTGGTGCTGGGTAACATGAACAGCAATAAGACCAATAAAGGAAGTGAGTGGGAAAATCTGAGTGCACCGGCGAAAACCGAGCAAACTCAGCCAGCTGCTCCGGCTCAGCCGACCAGCGATATCCCACGCTAAGTATTCTGTACCGAGGTGGTGGAATTGGTAGACACGCTACCTTGAGGTGGTAGTGCCCTAACGGGCTTGTGGGTTCGAGTCCCATCCTCGGTACCAAATTCCAAAAAAAAGACGCTGCAAAGCGTCTTTTTTTTCGTCTGTCATTTGTGGTAGTTCTGTAGGTCGGATAAGACATTTAGGACGCCATCCGACTATTACAATACCTGATGATGCCTGGCTTATCAGGCCTCAGGGTCACAGAACATCCCTATTTTCTGCGCATAAAAAAGGCCGCTTTCGCGGCCTGAAGATGATGAATATTTACTTTGCCTTGTTTTCCAGATTCTCAACCTGCGGCAGGCCGGTTGTGGAAGAGGCGGTCAGCAGGCCAGACTGCGCATAACCGAACAGCTTCTCGCGGGTATCAGTGATATCCAGATTACGCATGGTCAACTGACCGATACGATCATCCGGAGAGAATACTGAGTCGCCTTTTTCCATCGTCAGACGTTCTGGTTTGTAAGTCAGATTGTCAGACACGGTGTTGAGGATTGAGTAATCATTACCGCGACGCAGTTCCAGCGTCACTTCACCCGTAATCTGGCTGGCAACCCAACGCTGCAGACCGTCACGCAGCATCAGCGCCTGAGAGTCAAACCAGCGGCCCTGATACAACAGACGACCAAGCTGGCGACCGTGCGCGTGATACTGCTCGATGGTGTCTTCGTTGTGAATCCCGGTCAGCAGACGCTCATAGGCGATGTGCAGCAATGCCATCCCCGGAGCTTCGTAGATGCCCCGGCTTTTCGCTTCAATGATACGGTTTTCAATCTGATCGCTCATGCCCAGGCCGTGACGACCGCCGATGCGGTTGGCTTCCAGCATCATCTCAACGTCGTCGCTGAAGGTTTTACCGTTCAGCGCAACCGGATGACCCTGCTCAAAACGCACGGTGACTTCTTCTGCCGGGATCTTCACGCTCTCATCCCAGAATTTCACGCCCATAATCGGGTTGACGATTTTGACGCTGGAGTTCAGAAATTCGAGGTCTTTTGCTTCGTGGGTCGCCCCGAGCATATTGGAGTCCGTGGAGTACGCTTTCTCAACGGACATCTTGTAGTCGAAACCACAGGCAATCATAAATTCGGACATCTCATGGCGACCGCCGAGTTCATCGATAAAATCGGTATCCAGCCATGGTTTGTAAATCTGCAGTTCGGCGTTGGTCAGCAGACCGTAACGATAGAAACGTTCAATATCGTTACCTTTATAGGTGCTACCGTCACCCCAGATATTTACGCCATCTTCTTTCATGGCCGCAACCAGCATGGTGCCGGTGACAGCACGGCCCAGCGGAGTGGTATTGAAATAGGTCAGTCCGCCGGTGGTGTTGTGGAATGCACCGCACTGAATCGCAGCAATCCCTTCGGCAACCAGCTGCTTACGGCAATCTACCAGGCGAGCATTCTCAGCACCATATTCCATTGCACGGCGAGGAATGGCGTCATAGTCATCCTCATCCGGCTGGCCCAAATTCGCAGTATATGCATATGGGACAGCCCCTTTTTGTCGCATCCACAGCAGTGCTGCACTGGTGTCCAGGCCGCCGGAAAAAGCGATACCAATACGTTGACCTACCGGGAGATGCTTGAGAATCGTCGTCATAAAATAACACCCTGCTTAATTAACTGATGATGAGCCTGGATTTCCGCTCTCACTGAATTTTTATGCAAAATAAATGAGTTTTCATTTAATCATCTTTTATCGGAGACAGGAAGAGTTTAGTGTGTTTTTTGTAAAATAATGCGCTTAAGGGAGAGCAGGAGAAGGCAAAAGTATTCAACAAATGAAAGTGAACCGGATATTCATTCACGTGATTAGCAATAAACGTTGACAAAATGTGGCATGGATCACTATAATGCCTGCAGATTTTACGTCCCGTCTCGGTACACCAAATCCCAGCAGTATTTGCATTTTTTACCCAAAACGAGTAGAATTTGCCACGTTTCAGGCGCGGGGTGGAGCAGCCTGGTAGCTCGTCGGGC
>OKAL01000621.1_pt1 | contig 9851 bp, 6 predicted proteins | sample 1612781 | NCBI WGS metagenome assembly OKAL01 (sample SAMN04436817, study PRJEB24849) | human gut metagenome | biome: human gut; feature: NICU; material: stool | host: Homo sapiens | place: USA: Saint Louis, MO | collected 2011-05-05 | reverse complement strand
CAATAAAAAACAGCTTCAGGTAATGAGGAATATCTCAATTTTTAAACATAAAATGTGAATTATTTAGTACAAAAAGTGTACTTCTGATGATCTTTCCCTGTATACATCCGGTCTGCGGGGCTGTGTGCCAGGCGGTCATCGTCGGTATCGCCGGTCACCTGGTGGCGCAGACGCATTCCCGGAAAGGCGTCATAAAAGAAGCGGCAGCTCAGGGCATCACGGTCGAACAGCACCAGGTAATCATCGCGGCGGCGCAGGATGTACTGGGCGTGATACGGGTTACTGGTTTCGATATTGGCTAACATCCGCTGTTTTATTAATGCGATAGCTAAAATCAGGATGGAAATAGTGATGTATATCACTATTTCCATGATCTTGCCTTGCGTTCATCCAGGCAGGAATATCCCTGTTAGCAGCCTCTGTGCGATGTACGCCAGCGGTCTGTAAAGAAACCGATTACCTTATAACAAAACCTCTAACGTAGTTTATAATACATCAGGAATATTAATAAAACCTTCTGGGTCAGATATCTCAATAAATATCATATCAGGCTCAAAAGTTTCAGGGACTTTTAATTTCGCTGAAATTAACCAACCTTGCTTAGAACCAATACTAATAGATTTATAGCTGTAATTGGCATGTAGACTATTTTTAATATAAGGAATTTCCCTTAACTCTAACTCACGCCGAGCCAAGTCAAGAGCCATTTCGATAGTTATTTTGTTATGTTTTATCAATTTATTAGTCCCATCATGAATTTTTCTCTCAATCCCTCAACATATTTTATGGCATGAGCTATTTCCGCCTCATTGAATAAATTTTTACTTTTTAATATTTCATTTAGAACGTGTTCCTCCCTAGATAAACGTCCTAGTGCTTCGTATGCTTCTCGTCCAATTTTCGCAAATTGCTTAGCATGAATCACTTCATGATACACCTCATATAAGGTAGCATTTTTCCTAAGATAAATATTGCGAAGGCCATAATCAAAAGCTGCCCTAGCATTTGGTGGCAAATATTTATCTGCTTTCCTTATTACTTTAATTCCTAGCTTCTCCATTTCTTTAGCAATATTGTTTATTTGACTACGTGATAAACGAACCCCATCCAGGAAACCCGTATGCCCACTAACACGACGACCATCGCCAATATAGTCCATCAAACTGCTGATTTTAGAACTTGCAGCCAATCCCAGCGGATCAACCCACCCACACGGATTTGGCACATACCGGTAAGTCTGCTCACCCCCCAGCAACCCCAGCGGATCACTCACCAGGTACATCCCTGTTTCCGGCTCGTAATACCGGAACCGGTTATAGCACAGCCCGGATTCCGCATCCTGCCACTGTCCTGCATACAGCAGGCCGGGGTCGGCTTCCGCGTCCAGTTCCCCGCGCGGGTCCGGGTAGCCGGTGTCTGCGGGCAGGCTGAGTGCCAGCCCCCACAGGCTGGTCTGCCCCGGTCGCCAGACGGTTTTACCTTCACTGTTAAAGAGCATCAGCGGACGGCCCGTCAGGTCGCTCACCGCATGATTCGTCCGCGTCACCCACTGCGGGGCCACGGACGGATGCGGCTGCCGTACCCGGCTGCACTGCTGGCTTATCAGCTCAAAGCCGTTAAACACCAGGTGCCGTACGCTGTACAGTTTATCATCGCGGTATTCCCGGATTTCCGCAATACTGTCGCCGTCCCACAGGTACGTGATGCGGATTTTCTTCCGGTCGCAGCGTTTTTCCGTCCGTCTGCCGCTGGCGTCGTGGCGGTATTCCCACTGTTCACCCTGTGCGCTGCAATACCCGGTCAGCTGGTCACGGCTGTCCCACCGGAACCGCTCTGTTTCCGGGCGGTAGCCGTCACGGTGTTTTATGCGGCTGACCATCCGGCCTGCGGCGTCATAGTCATACTGCGTGTTTCCGGCCTGTTTCAGCCGGTGGCCTCCGGCATACTGGTCAGTCTCTTCACTTATCCGGTGCCAGCCCGCAGACTGCGCCTTCAGGTAGCCGCAGCTGTCATAGCCATAGGACTCATCGCCTTCGCCATAGCCCAGCCCGGTGCCTGAGGCTGTCACCGCCGTGACCTGGCCGTTCCGGTCCAGCCGGTACTCCCGGCGAGTTTCCCGTCCGTAATCTTCCCGGCTGGTGACAGCCGACACATTGCCCGCGCTGTCGTAACGGTACTCCCGCACCAGTGAGGGGAGCAGTCCGCCCCATGTGGCTTCCGCCGGGAAAAGTCCGGCGCGCTGGCTGGTAAGCTGACCGGCTGCATTCCAGCCCTGCTCACAGGCAAAACCCCGGTTACTGTGCCGGAGCACTTCACGTCCTGCCTCATCACGACTGAACGTCAGCGTCTCATCCCCCGGCAGAATGACCTCCGTCAGTTCTCCGGCGGCGTTGTAGCGGTACGTGGTTTTCAGCAGGGATTCACCGGGGTGTCTGTCGCGTTCATCTTCCGGTGGCAGGATACAGCGGATGACGGTGTGTTCGTCGGGGTAGTGGTATTCAATGGCCCGTCGGCCCTGAGTGGTGACATTCACCCGCCCGCGTTCGTCATAGCCGGTGCGCTGTGATGTGCCGTCCGGGCTGAAGATACCCGTCAGCCTGCCGGATTTGTCATAGGCATACTGCGTTTTGCCTTCCGGCGTGATGACTTCTGCCAGGCGGCCTGCGGCGTCCCGGCTGTAGAGGATGGTTTCCTCCAGACCGTTAACCCTGGCGGTACACAGGCCATCGGCATCATAACGGTAACGCCAGACCACGCCGCCCCAGTCACGCTCTTCCGTCACCCGGCCGCAGTTATCCAGAACATAAAGATATGACTCACCCTGCGGGTTGATGACTTCTGTCAGTTGCAGCGTGTCTTTATCGTAGCGGTACTGCCAGCGGTGGCCTTCACCGTCCGTTCGCGCCACCGGCAAATCAAACGGGCCGTACTCCATTGTCCAGACAACACCGTTACCGTCCGTGTACGCCAGCAGGTTGCCGTGACGGTCGTAGCGGAATCCTTCCGCGCCGGTGCCAGTGCGCTCAAGGCCGCTCAGTTTATGGTGCTGCTGCCACTGCAACCTCACTGACTGACCGCCGGGGCCGCGCATCTTCACCGGCAGGTCGTGACCACTGTATTCGGTGTGGTGTTCGCGGCCCATCACGTCGGTGAGTGTTTCCGGCCGGTTGTGGTGGTCGTACTCTATGCCCAGACGCCGTTCATCCTGGCGGAATATAACCCTTATTTAGTTAGGTTCGAGTATTCCTGCTCGTCTTAACTCTCTAAATCCTTCGAGAATTGGCTGATAATATTTTTTTGCTTTGCCTAATGGTGTAACTAATACCTGGTCATCTTCATCTGATTCTAAAAAGAGCTCCAGCAGTAAATAAACAAACGGGTATTGTCCTTTAAATTCTGCATTTAGTACATCCATAGAGTTGAAACGTTTCCTCGTTACAACAAATTGAGTCTCACTATCTCGTCTAATTAATTTTGCTGGGATACCTTTGCAGGAGAAACTTAAAAACTTCGCCTGTGATATATCCATCGCCCAATCTATCTGAGAATAAAATCTCGTTCTCATCATCTCAATATGTCTTTGATGGCTATCATAGTCACGCACATAATCTTTTTTATTTATTTTTATTGCCCCAAGCTTTCCTTTTAATGTTACATGATGAAACATAGTGGAATAAATAAGAAAAATATCACCGGTCCTAAAATTCTCAACAGTTACATCTTTTAAAAAAGCTGGGCCACTTACACAATTAAGAGCAGTGCAATCTTTAATGAGAATGTTTTCAAAGCGAGGAGGTAAATCACTATTATCATTTAGTTTTCTGCTAAGTATGCTACAGCTTTGAAAAAGACATTTTTCAAAGCGTAAACTATTAAAAACCCCACCTTCGTCTATATGTATAGAATTGAACTCTTCATTCTCAAGAACTTTTGTCATATTTAGTTACCATTAGTTTGCTTTAGAAAGATAATCCATATACGACATCATATACCAAGTAACCAATATCATTATAGGGAGTATACACACCAGCTTTAGTATATCTGTCTATATGCGCTTGGAGTGCTTTATTTGTTGTAACGTCGAACACGCCTTTACCTTTAGTGGTGAAGTCAGGGCTCGATATAAACTGTCCATTAGCCCCCTTGGCCTGACCAGTATGTTCAACAAGTTTGCTTAATCGGGAATTGTCACTAACTAACTGTGCAACCCTACGTTCAACAGCCTTACCAAAACTGGCTGCATATAAATTAGTTCCATTTTTTAAATGTGCATAGCTCCCCGCCGACATCAGATCTTCAGCGAGTCTGGGGTTAGCGATAATATCAGCAACAGCCTTGTCAGTTAATTTTTGCAATGTCTTCTGCATTCTGGGGCAAAATGCTAATCCCAGCGGATCAACATACCCACACGGATTCGGCACATACCGGTAAGTCTGCTCACCCCCCAGCAACCCCAGCGGATCACTCACCAGGTACATCCCTGTTTCCGGCTCGTAATACCGGAACCGGTTATAGCACAGCCCGGATTCCGCATCCTGCCACTGTCCTGCATACAGCAGGCCGGGGTCGGCTTCCGCGTCCAGTTCCCCGCGCGGGTCCGGGTAGCCGGTGTCTGCGGGCAGGCTGAGTGCCAGCCCCCACAGGCTGGTCTGCCCCGGTCGCCAGACGGTTTTACCTTCACTGTTAAAGAGCATCAGCGGACGGCCCGTCAGGTCGCTCACCGCATGATTCGTCCGCGTCACCCACTGCGGGGCCACGGACGGATGCGGCTGCCGTACCCGGCTGCACTGCTGGCTTATCAGCTCAAAGCCGTTAAACACCAGGTGCCGTACGCTGTACAGTTTATCATCGCGGTATTCCCGGATTTCCGCAATACTGTCGCCGTCCCACAGGTACGTGATGCGGATTTTCTTCCGGTCGCAGCGTTTTTCCGTCCGTCTGCCGCTGGCGTCGTGGCGGTATTCCCACTGTTCACCCTGTGCGCTGCAATACCCGGTCAGCTGGTCACGGCTGTCCCACCGGAACCGCTCTGTTTCCGGGCGGTAGCCGTCACGGTGTTTTATGCGGCTGACCATCCGGCCTGCGGCGTCATAGTCATACTGCGTGTTTCCGGCCTGTTTCAGCCGGTGGCCTCCGGCATACTGGTCAGTCTCTTCACTTATCCGGTGCCAGCCCGCAGACTGCGCCTTCAGGTAGCCGCAGCTGTCATAGCCATAGGACTCATCGCCTTCGCCATAGCCCAGCCCGGTGCCTGAGGCTGTCACCGCCGTGACCTGGCCGTTCCGGTCCAGCCGGTACTCCCGGCGAGTTTCCCGTCCGTAATCTTCCCGGCTGGTGACAGCCGACACATTGCCCGCGCTGTCGTAACGGTACTCCCGCACCAGTGAGGGGAGCAGTCCGCCCCATGTGGCTTCCGCCGGGAAAAGTCCGGCGCGCTGGCTGGTAAGCTGACCGGCTGCATTCCAGCCCTGCTCACAGGCAAAACCCCGGTTACTGTGCCGGAGCACTTCACGTCCTGCCTCATCACGACTGAACGTCAGCGTCTCATCCCCCGGCAGAATGACCTCCGTCAGTTCTCCGGCGGCGTTGTAGCGGTACGTGGTTTTCAGCAGGGATTCACCGGGGTGTCTGTCGCGTTCATCTTCCGGTGGCAGGATACAGCGGATGACGGTGTGTTCGTCGGGGTAGTGGTATTCAATGGCCCGTCGGCCCTGAGTGGTGACATTCACCCGCCCGCGTTCGTCATAGCCGGTGCGCTGTGATGTGCCGTCCGGGCTGAAGATACCCGTCAGCCTGCCGGATTTGTCATAGGCATACTGCGTTTTGCCTTCCGGCGTGATGACTTCTGCCAGGCGGCCTGCGGCGTCCCGGCTGTAGAGGATGGTTTCCTCCAGACCGTTAACCCTGGCGGTACACAGGCCATCGGCATCATAACGGTAACGCCAGACCACGCCGCCCCAGTCACGCTCTTCCGTCACCCGGCCGCAGTTATCCAGAACATAAAGATATGACTCACCCTGCGGGTTGATGACTTCTGTCAGTTGCAGCGTGTCTTTATCGTAGCGGTACTGCCAGCGGTGGCCTTCACCGTCCGTTCGCGCCACCGGCAAATCAAACGGGCCGTACTCCATTGTCCAGACAACACCGTTACCGTCCGTGTACGCCAGCAGGTTGCCGTGACGGTCGTAGCGGAATCCTTCCGCGCCGGTGCCAGTGCGCTCAAGGCCGCTCAGTTTATGGTGCTGCTGCCACTGCAACCTCACTGACTGACCGCCGGGGCCGCGCATCTTCACCGGCAGGTCGTGACCACTGTATTCGGTGTGGTGTTCGCGGCCCATCACGTCGGTGAGTGTTTCCGGCCGGTTGTGGTGGTCGTACTCTATGCCCAGACGCCGTTCATCCTGGCGGAATATTCCCGACAGCAGCCCCTGAGCGGTGTATGCCAGCCGGGTCTCTTCGCCCTGTGGCGACACCAGACTTACCGGCAGGCCGCGTTCATCACACTGCTGTGTCCACGTCTGCCCGGCAGGGTCGGTGATGTTGCTGAGCAGGCCGCGCTCATCATAGCGGTACTGCCACTCCGCGCCGTCTGCCGCCGTGTAACGGCTTAACTGACCGTGTGCGGCGTTGTATTCAAATTTCTCCACCCGCCCGGCAGGGGAGTGACGGGCCAGCAGGTGATGGAATTCATCCCATTCATACATGGTGGTGCTGCCGTCCGGCGCTGCTTCCCGCAGAATATTGCCGTCAGGATCATAGTAATAACGGTGAATGCCCTTGCCGTCCGTCACGGTGGTGCAGCCGTCACCATAGTCCAGCGTGGCGTTGTAATAGCCCTCCGCCCCGGTGACATTCACGCACCGGCCCTGTTCATCGTAGGTGAAACGGCTCCACGTCTGGTCGTTATCGGACCAGCGGATGATCCGGTCCGCAGCGTCGTACTCATAAAACAGGTGGTAGTCCAGCCGCGCATCCGCTTCTGTCAGCCGCCCCCGCGCATCCTGTTCGTAGGTCGCCAGCGTCTGTATGCCGTTATCCGTGCGGTGAATGGCTTTCAGGTAGCCGCTGGCGTGGTACGTCAGTTTAAGCCGGATCCCGTCGGTGTGACTGACACCTGTGATCCGGTACTGGCTGTCGCGCTCAAACGTGATGCGGTTGCTGGCGGTGTCGCTCATCCCGCCCAGCATGTACATCCGGTCATTGGGGCTGTGTGCCAGGCGGTCATCGCTGGTATCGTCAGTCACCGGGTGGCGCAGACGCATTCCCGGAAAGGCGTCATAAAAGAAGCGGCTGCTCAGTGCATCCCTGTCGAACAGCTCCAGATAATCATCGCGGCGGCGCAGAATGTACTGGGCGTGATACGGGTTAACCGCCGTATCACTGTCACCGTCGAAGGCGAAGTTCAGCGTGGCTCCCTGGCTGATGATATCCACCCGGTTTCCCTGTTCACGCACCCAGGCGTATTCGCTCCAGGAGTCGCTCCAGCCCACGCCGGTCAGGCCATGCAGCGGCAGTACAGAACTGTGGAAACGGGTGAAGGAGAGGGGGAGGGTCTGGCCCAGCGTAAAGTCGGTACGTTCGTCGCAGTACGCGCCGGTTACCGGATCGACAGGATCTGTTACCCATCTGATGACTTTATTGGCAATACTTTTTAACGACTTACCTGTTTTTCCCAGCAACGCGCCGAGCTTTGCCCCCAGCAGCTTCCCGCTTTTCCCCAGCAGGTTCCCCAGTTTGCCGAGTCTCGCCAGATTCTTCAGTTTTCCCAGCAGTCCCGCTGGCGGCAGAAGATAGCTGGCTATCGTTATTCCCCCCAGGATCATTCTCTGCCACGGCGGGAACTCTGGCTGGATATCCAGATAGGTCACCTGTTCACCGCCAATAAAGACGTCCGGCGAACCTTCCACGATTGCCGCGCTGCACTCCAGTTTGTCGCCCTTGCGCGCGGCGGGCTGATTGTTGATAAAGACGTTGCTGCTGCCCTGGGCTATCCTCGGTGGTTTGTTCTCCTTGTCGCAGAGCGCCGTGTCCTCACCGGCTTCCGGGAAATCCACATCTTTTTTGATTTCGCCACGCCCGCCCACCATGGTGGCAAACTCCATTAATACCGGACCGGCGGGAAACAGAAGCGATGCGCCGGCGCTGACGCGATCCATAAAACCGGCATTGCTGTCCGTCAGGGTGATAACAGCGTTCCCCCAGGCCTTCGCCAGTGGTACTGCTTTTTCCGCTGCCGATTCAAGCAGGTCAGTGGCAATATCACCCCATGAGGGTTCCCCCTGTGGGATTTCAGGTATTGCTCCAGGTGGGGGAGGAGGGGGAAGGGTGACGGCGGCCCTGGCAGCGGGCTTTCCGTTAATGTTTACATTTTCAGAACCGGTATTGATGGCGCCGTCCGTGTCACAAAAGCTGTTTATCCATGATTCAAGCTGGTTCTGTTTCTCCTCCACATAATCACTCGCCTTATAGCTGGCATACATCAGCGCAGGCACCAGAACCAGCGCATAAGGGCCGGTGGCACAGGCGGCCATAATCAGGCAACCTTCTGCGATGGTCACTATCGCCCCCAGCACGGCCCCTGCCAGCGCCCCCAAAAAACTCTTGTGCTGAATTTCATCGCCCAGCCTGGCGGCGGGGGGGCCGGACTTTTTTGATGCCAGCATCTGTGCAATGGCTTTGTCGTTGGCTGCCCGTTTCATCTGGCTGGCGACCATCGCCTGCTGTGACAGCATTCGCATTGCCAGCGTACCGCCTGCGGTCGCTCCCTGTGGCCCGCCTGGTCCTTCACTCATGTGTTATCCCTCGTTTATGTCAGCGCGGCTGGTCCTTTTGGATGTCATTCTCCGGTGGCAACGGGGTGAAGCTCTTTATCACCTCCAGCAGCATCGTCTTTTGACTGTTCTTCAGGGATAAGGAGGTGCTGAAAGTGAAGGTCAGCAGCGTATCTCCACGCCGCTGGAATACGGCTATCTGGCTAATCCGCCCCTGATTCCCCTCATCTTCCGGACCGTTCCAGGAATAATCCAGCAGCCAGGCCGGGGCCTCTGCCAGAGTGATTTCCCGGCAGGCATGTTCGGTGTACCCATCAAGTTTGCCCTGGTACAGCGCCAGCGTTTCCTGGTACAGCTCTGGTGTCAGGGTTCCCTGTGGAACGGCTTCGCGGGTAATGACCAGGTTGATGCCACTGTTATCTGTGGACACCAGGACCTGCATTGACTGATCCTGCCATTGAGACGGCAGTTGAATGTGGCCTTCATTAAAAGTGAACTGCATAAAATACTCCCTGATAATCTGAGTGAATCAGTTGATGAAAACAGAACCGCCCACGATGGTGATGCCATCCTTCGACAGCCTGATTACCGTCGATTCCCCGACCTGTAGCTGAATGCCATCCGGCGTCAGCGCAATTTTGCTTTCCTCCACGGCCAGCAAAATTTCCTTAATCGCCGTATAAGCCTGTATACCGTCGCCTTCGCCACCATTGTTTACAGCGTCAACATGCACCGAACCGGCAATCGTGCCTCTGTCCTGAAAGACATCCTCAGATAAAGACCCTTTCAGTACTCCGGTGATCTTGTGGCCTTTTTCCACCGTAAGAAGGCGGTTACCTTCCTGGATCGTGACCGTCTGGTCATTTTTTACGGTTTCGTGGTGATCGTGTTTTACGGTGGTGGTACGGTCGTTGAGCACTTCGGTATCCATGTTCTTCTGCGCGTGGATGTAGACCTGTTCTCTCCCTGTCGCATCATCAAACTTCAGCTCATTAAATCCGCTGCCCATGTACGTTTTGGAGCGGATGGTCATCTGCGTCTTTGTTCCCGGCAGGCTGCCGGGGGTGCGGTTTTCCTGGT
>OKAL01000608.1_pt1 | contig 10004 bp, 7 predicted proteins | sample 1612781 | NCBI WGS metagenome assembly OKAL01 (sample SAMN04436817, study PRJEB24849) | human gut metagenome | biome: human gut; feature: NICU; material: stool | host: Homo sapiens | place: USA: Saint Louis, MO | collected 2011-05-05 | reverse complement strand
GGGTGACTGCATTACATACAGATATAGCACAGGCTATATTGTATAGCTATGGCTAATTCGTTAATTTTTTGTGCTTGTAGAGCTATGGTTTACAATGTGCGCTCCGTTACAGGGCGCTGGAAGCGTCAACCCCATTGAGGAAGCACAATGAACCGTCGCGCAGGTAAGCCAACAACAAAAAAAACGACGCAACTGGTGAACGTTGAAGAGCATGTGGAAGGCTTCCGCCAGGTGCGTGAGGCGCACCGCCGGGAGCTGATTGATGATTATGTCGAACTGATCTCTGATCTGATCCGTGAGGTTGGAGAAGCGCGCCAGGTGGATATGGCCGCACGCCTGGGGGTGTCGCAGCCAACCGTTGCCAAAATGTTAAAACGTCTGGCGTCGGTCGGGCTGATCGAAATGATCCCCTGGCGCGGGGTGTTTCTCACCGCTGAGGGCGAGAAGCTGGCGCAGGAGAGCCGCGAGCGACACCAGATCGTCGAGAATTTTTTACTGGTGCTGGGCGTCAGCCCGGAAATTGCCCGTCGGGATGCCGAAGGTATGGAACACCACGTCAGTGAAGAGACGCTGTTGAAGTTCCGCGAGTTTACGCTCAAATACGGTCCCTCCGCTGAATGAACATCCCCGGCTTGCAGGCCCTGAAACGCGATCGCTTTTTCCATCTTTTACTGATCACTGGCGTTGGGCTCAGCGTCTTTGTGCCCTTCACGCCGCACACCTGGCCGGCGGCCATAGACTGGCGCACCATTATTACTCTGAGCGGTTTGATGATGCTCACCAAAGGCGTGGAGCTGAGCGGCTATTTTGACGTGCTGGGGCGCAAAATGGTGCGCCGCTTCGCCACCGAGCGCAAGCTGGCCCTGTTTATGGTCTTTTCGGCGGCGCTGTTGTCGACGTTTCTCACTAATGACGTGGCGCTTTTTATCGTGGTGCCGCTTACGCTCACGCTGCGTAAGCTGTGCGAAATACCGGTTACCCGTCTGATTATCTTTGAAGCGCTGGCCGTCAATGCGGGCTCGCTGCTCACGCCTATCGGTAACCCGCAGAACATTCTGCTGTGGGGACGCTCCGGCCTGTCGTTTACCGCGTTTACCGGGCAGATGGCGCCGCTGGCGCTGGCGATCGTGGCGTCGCTGCTGGCGGTGGGCTGGTTTGCTTTCCCGAATAAATCGTTGCAGTACCACAGCGGTACAACCGGCCCCCAGTGGCAGCCGCGTCTCGTCTGGAGCTGCCTGGGGCTGTATATCGTTTTCCTTATCGCGCTGGAGTTAAACCAGGCGCTGGCGGGCGCGCTGCTGGTGGCGTGCGGCTTCCTGTTCCTCGCCCGGCGGGTGCTGGTGAGCGTTGACTGGACGCTGCTGCTGGTGTTTATGGCGATGTTTATTGACGTCCATCTCCTGATCCAGCTCCCTGTATTGCAGAACGTTCTCCATAGCGTCAGCGGTCTGTCACAGCCGGGATTATGGCTGACGGCGATTGGTCTCTCGCAGGTGATCAGTAACGTGCCGTCCACCATTTTGCTGCTTAACTATGTTCCCCCAACGGTACTGCTGGCGTGGGCGGTCAACGTCGGCGGCTTTGGGCTGCTGCCTGGCTCGCTGGCCAACCTCATCGCCCTGCGGATGGCCAACGATCGCCGCATCTGGTGGCGCTTCCATTTATGGTCAATCCCGATGCTGCTCTGGTCAGCGGCGGTCGGTTTCGGACTATTCCTTCTCATATAGTGCGCAATTTGTCAGTTTTTCCTGGCAAATGTATAGCAACGTCCTAGCTTTAGTGAACGGCATAGTGTGATGCCGCTCACTGACAGGACTGTTGCTGAACTATGGCAGAAGATCAAAACCCACCTGCTGACAAGCAGGATCAAAACAATAACGAGCGCAAGCGCCCGGGGAAAAAACCGTTAATTATCCTTGGCATCGTGGTCATCGTGATGGTGATTGTGGCGCTGGTCTGGTGGTTTTTAACCCGTAACGAAGAGACCACCGACGACGCCTTCACCGACGGCGACGTAGTGACCATTGCCCCAAAAACGGCAGGCTACGTCACCGAACTTCGCGTGCGGGATAACCAGCGCGTGAAGAAAGGGGATGTGCTGGTGGTGATCGATCCGCGTGATACCACCGCCCAGCGCGATCAGGCCCAGGCCCAGCTTGGGCTGGCGGTTGCGCAGTTGCATCAGGCGCAGGCGCAGCTGGCGCTCTCGAAGGTGCAATATCCCGCTCAGCGCGATGAAGCCAAAGCCCAGGTACTGAAAGCCCAGGCGGATATGGCCAACGCGCAGGCGGAGTACCGCCGTCAGCGCGGCGTTGACCCGCGCGCGACCACGCAACAAAGTATCGATGCCGCGAACGCTCAACTGAGGAGTGCCCAGGCGGGTCTGGCCAGCGCGCAGGCGCAGCTGGAAGTGGCGGAGCAGGTTCAGCTGCAAATCCGCCAGCAGGAGACCAACGTCGAAGCCCGCGAACGGCAGGTCGATCAGGCCAGAGCGCAGCTGGAAACCGCCAACCTGAACCTCTCTTATACCGAAGTCCGCGCCCCGTTCGACGGTTTTGTCACCAAACGCAACGTCCAGCCCGGTACGCTGGTGCAGGCAGGTACGGCGCTGTTCTCGCTGGTTTCCCCGAACGTGTGGGTGGTGGCGAACTTCAAGGAGTCGCAGCTTGAGCGCATGAAGCCGGGCGACAAAGTGACCGTGTCCGTCGATGCCTGGCCGGATATGGAGCTGGAAGGCCATATCGACAGCATCCAGCAGGGCAGCGGCTCGCGCTTCTCCGCCTTCCCGTCGGAAAACGCCACCGGTAACTTTGTGAAGATCGTTCAGCGCGTGCCGGTGAAAATCGTCATTGATAAAGGGCTGGATCCGAACAAGCCGCTGCCGCTGGGGCTGTCGGTTGAACCGAAGGTCACCGTGGAATGACGGATCACAGCCACGATAACTGGAAGCCCGCCAGTAACCCGTGGGCGGTGGCGATTGTGGTCACCCTGGCGGTGTTTATGGAAATTCTGGACACCACCATCGTCAACGTGGCGCTGCCCCACGTCGCAGGGTCGCTCTCGGCCAGCTATGACGAATCCACCTGGGTGCTCACCAGCTACCTGGTGGCGAACGGCATCGTGCTGCCGATTTCGGCTTTTCTGAGCCGTCTGTTTGGCCGCAAGCAGTTCTTCCTGATCTGCATTGTGATGTTCACCATCTGCTCGTTCCTGTGCGGCATCGCCACCGAGCTATGGCAAATCATCCTGTTCCGCGTGATGCAGGGCTTCTTTGGCGGCGGGTTGCAGCCCACCCAGCAGTCGGTGCTACTCGACTACTTCAAGCCGGAGGACAGGGGCAAAGCCTTTGGCCTTTCATCCATTGCCATTATCGTTGCGCCGGTACTCGGCCCCACGCTGGGGGGCTGGATCACCGATAACTACTCCTGGCGCTGGGTGTTCTTTATCAATATCCCGGTAGGGATTGTGACGGTGCTGGCTATCTATCAGCTGCTGGAAGATCCGCCGTGGGAGAAAAAGTCGGAAGAGAAGCTCACCGTCGACTGGACGGGGATCGGCCTGATCGCCCTCGGTCTTGGCTGTTTGCAGGTGATGCTCGACCGGGGCGAAGATGATGACTGGTTCTATTCGAACTTTATCCGCACCTTCGCGGTACTGACGCTGGTTGGCATTATCGGCGCGATCTACTGGCTGATGTATGCCAGAAAGTCGGTGGTGGATCTGCACTGCATGAAGGATCGCAACTTTGCGATCTCCAGCCTGCTGATGGCGGGGATGGCGATGATCCTGTACGGCAGTTCGGTGGTTATTCCGCAGCTGGCGCAGCAGGATTTGGGCTATACCGCCACCTGGTCCGGGCTGGTGCTCTCGCCCGGCGCGGTGCTGATTGTGCTGACCATCCCGCTGGTGCTGAAGCTGATGCCGGTGGTGCAGACGCGCTGGATCATCGCCTTCGGCTTTACCTGCCTGGCGGTGTCGTTCTTCTGGTCCCGCACGCTGACGCCGGATATCGACTTCGAAACGCTGGTGCTGTTCCGCAGCGCGCAGTCGATAGGGCTGGGGTTCCTGTTTGTGCCGCTGACCACCATCGCCTTTATCTCGATCCCGAGGCGGCTTAACGCCGACGCGGCGGCGCTGTTTACCATGTTCCGCAACGTGGCGGGTTCGATTGGGATTTCGCTCTCGACGGCGGCGATCACCGAGCGCTCGCAGGCGCACAGCGCGCATCTGGCTTACCACGCTTCGCCGTTTAATGAGCAGTTCCAGCTGGCGATACGCGAAAGCGCCCAGGCGATCCAGAACTTCACCACTCAGGTGGGCGATCCGACCGGCATTGCCACCGGGCGGATGTACCAGACGATGATCGAGCAGTCGCGCTTTCTGGCCTACATCGACGTCTTTACCATTCTGAGCGCGGTAGCCCTATTACTGATTCCGTTTTGTTTGTTGCTCTCGCCGGTTAAGAGCGAGGGGAGTGCAGGAGCACACTGATGATACACAGACGTTTACACCCTCTGATGATAATGATGCTGCTGGTGGGCTGCGCCGTCGGGCCGGACTACCAACAGCCAGCACCGCCCGCTACCACGCACTGGAACGATAAGGGCGACAGCGCGGTGAAATCGCAAACTTCCTCCGCGGCCACTAACCCGCGCTGGTGGAAAACCTTCGGCTCGCCGCAGCTCGACAGCCTGATTGAACGCGCCATCGCCGGGAATCTGACGCTACAGCAAACGGTATTACGCATTGCCGGCGCGCGCGAACAGATTAACCAGGCCGGCGGGGCGTTTTTCCCGTCGGTGAATGGCAATGTGCAGGCGACGCGCCAGCAGCTTGGGCTGGAAGGGGAGCTGAAATCCCACGGCGTGTACGACCAGTTGAATAATGTCGATCCTGAACTGCGGGGCGCGTTAGGCCCGCTGACGCAGCCGATTAACCTCTATCAGGGCAGCTTCGACGCCCAGTGGGAAATCGACCTGTGGGGCAAGGTGCGCCGTCAGGTAGAAGCGGCCGAGGCGCAGCAGCGGGCGGCGATCGAGCAGCGTAACGATGCGCTGGTCTCGCTGGAAGCCGAAGTGGCGCGGGCGTGGCTACAGCTGCGTGGGGCGCAGAGCATCATTGCCACGCTTAATACGCAAATTGAAAGCGCGCAGCAGACGCTGGATCTGACCGAAAGCCGCCAGCGGGGCGGGCTGTCGCCGCAGATGGACGTGGAAAATGCCCGGGCGCAGCTGGGCAATCTTGAAGCCCAGCTGCCGCAGTATCAGGCGCAGGAACGCCAGGCGATGAACGGGCTGGCGATCCTCCTTGGTAAGCCGCCGGGCGCGCTGGATGCCGAACTGCAATCCGTGCAGCTGATGCCTGCCCTGCCGGATATTGTGCAGACCGGTATTCCGTCCACCCTCGCACGCCGTCGCCCGGACGTGCGCGAAGCCGAGGCGAATCTCCATGCCGCCACGGCGCAGATTGGCGTCTCGGTGGCAGAGCTGTTCCCGAGCTTTACCCTCTCCGGACAGTTTGGCCTGCGCAACAGCGAATCTAACTGGCTGACCGACTGGAGCAGCCACTTCTACAGCTTTGGCCCGCAGGTTTCCATACCCATCTTCCAGGGCGGTCGGCTGGTCTCCAGCGTCAAGGTGGCGCGTGCGCAGCAGGGGGCGGCAGTGCTGGACTATCGTCAGACGGTGCTGACGGCGCTCGGCGACGTTGAAAACGCGCTGGTGAGCTATCGCACCGACCAGCAGCGTGAAGCGGGCCTGGCGAAAACTATCGACGCGCTGCAAAACGCTTTTGATCTCGCCAGCGACAGCTATCGGCAGGGGATCGCCAGCTTTATTGACGTGCTGGACGCCCAGCGCCAGCTCGCTCAGGCCGAACAGCAGCGGGCGCAGGCGCAGGTGCAGAGCGCGCTTGACCTGGTGGCGCTCTACAAAGCCCTCGGCGGCGGTTGGGAGCCGTATCAGCAGGTGCGGCTGCCAGACTACAGCGTCTTTGGCGACGCCCCGCGCGGATAGATTCAGAGGATTGGGCAAGAAACGGACAGGAACGCCACATTCGCGATGGCTGGGGGGCGGGTATAACTAACAGACACCCAATCGACATGCGAGGAAAGCGTTATGCGTTATCAAAAACTGGGCAATACCGGACTGTTTGTTTCTGAACTCTGCCTCGGCACCATGACCTTCGGCGGTGAAGGCGGCATGTGGGGCAAAATTGGTCAGCTTCAGCAAAACGAGGCCGAGCAGCTGGTGGGCCGCGCGCTGGATGCCGGGATCAACTTTATCGACACCGCCGACGTTTACTCGGAAGGGCGTTCGGAGGAGATCACCGGGCAGGCGCTGAAGAACCTGAAAATTCCGCGCGAAAACGTGGTCGTTGCCACCAAGGTGTTCGGTGAAACCGGCACTGCGGGGGTGAACTCGCGCGGTAGCTCGCGCTATCACATCATCAGCGGCGTGAAGGAGAGCCTGCGTCGCTTGCAGCTGGATCATATCGATCTCTATCAGCTGCACGGTTTCGACCCCGCTACCCCCATCGAGGAGACGCTTTACGCGCTGGATAATCTTGTGCAGCACGGTCACGTGCGCTATATCGGCGTCTCGAACTGGGCGGCATGGCAGATTGCCAAAGCGCTCGGCATCTCTGAGCGTCTGGGGCTGGCGCGTTTTGCCTCATTGCAGGCGTACTACACCATCGCCGGGCGCGATCTTGAGCGCGAACTGGTGCCGATGATGCAGAGCGAAGGCGTTGGATTGATGGTATGGAGCCCGCTGGCGGGTGGTCTGCTGAGCGGAAAATACGATCGCGACGGGCAGAGCGCGGCCGGTAGTCGTCGCCTGGCGTTCGACTTCCCGCCGGTGAATAAGGATCGCGCCTTCGACTGCGTGGACGTGATGCGTATCATCGCCGAAAGTAAAGGCGTTTCCGTGGCGCAAATCGCGCTGGCGTGGCTGCTGCACCAGAAAGCGGTGACCAGTGTCATTATTGGTGCGAAACGCGTCGATCAGCTGGACGATAATATTGCCGCCACCGGGATCCGCTTAAGCGAAGACGAGCTTAAACAGCTGGATACCGTCAGCGCGCTGCCGCGTGAATATCCGGGCTGGATGCTTGAGCGGCAGGGAGAATACCGTCGTAGCCAGCTCGCGCAGCAGTAACCTTCCTTTTCCCCGGTGGCGCTTCGCTTACCGGGGCTACTAACTCTGGTCTTTATTTCAACCCACCTCACAAAAAACGATCCACACCTTTGATCGAAATTTCATCTTCGCCTATATGACTAGTCATGAAATTTAAATGACTAGTCATATAGGGAGCGACCATGAACAAATCACTGCCAGCCAACTTTTTATGGGGCAACTCGGTATCCAGCATGCAGACGGAAGGGGCATGGAATGAGGGCGGGAAGGGGATGTCGGTGTACGACATTCGGGAAGCCGGGGAGAACATCTCTGACTGGAAAGTGGCGACCGACTCCTACCACCGCTACCGGGAAGATTTCGATCTGATGCAGGATCTGGGCATGAACTGCTACCGTTTCCAGATCTCCTGGAGCCGCGTCTGCCCGCAGGGTGACGGCGAGTTCAACGACGAAGGCATCGCGTTTTACGACCGCTTTATTGACGATCTGCTCGCCCGCGGTATCGAGCCGATGGTCTGTCTCTACCACTTCGATATGCCGCTGGCGCTGGCGCAGGAGTACAACGGCTTTAACGATCACCGCGTGGTGGAGGCCTTTATCCGCTACGGCAAAAAGATGATCGACTGCTTCGGTGACCGGGTGAAGTACTGGCTGACCTTCAACGAGCAGAACATTTTCCATATGCCGGAAGCGTTCCGCATTTCCGGTTACATGAAAGGCGAGCAAACCCTGCGCGAGCTGTATGAGCTTCAGCACCATGCGATGGTGGCGCACATGACACTGACCGAATACCTGCACCAGACTAAGCCGGGCAAGCTGATGGGCGGCATGCTGGCGCACCAGCTGATTTATCCGGCCACCTGCAAACCGCGCGATATCTTCTGCGCCCAGCAGTACGACGAATTCCTCAACCAGAACCTGCTGCGCGTCTTCGCGGGCCAGGGCTACAGCCCGGCGGTGATGGCGGTGGTGGAGCAGGAAGGCTTCGGCGATATCTACCGCGCAGACGATCTCGCGCTGTTTGCGCGCACGAAGAACGACTTTATGGCCTTCAGCTACTACGCCAGCAAAACGCTGGACAGCGATGCCATCCCGGAAGGCACGCCGGTTAACTATTACCTGCTGCACGGCGAGAAAAACAATCCGTACCTGAAGGCCACCGAGTGGAACTGGCAGATCGATCCGCTGGGCTTTCGCACCATCATCACCCGCTATGCCAACGACTGGCGGATGCCGGTATTCCCGATTGAAAACGGTATTGGGGTGATTGAGTCCTGGGACGGCATAAACCCGATAGAAGACACCTACCGCATCGACTACCACCGGGCGCATATCGAGGCCATGAAAGAGGCGATGTTCGAGGACGGGGCAGAGGTGATGGGCTATCTCGGCTGGGGGTTGATTGACATTCTCAGCTCCCAGGGCGACATGCGTAAGCGCTACGGCGTGGTCTACGTCAACCGTGAAAATCACGACCTGAAAGACCTGAAGCGCGTGCCGAAGAAGAGCTACGCGTGGTTGAAACAGGTTATCCATACCAACGGACGCGAGATGTAAGCCGTACGCTGCCGGGCCGTTTTTGTGACTGATTGATGGGAACACTCCGCTATGTCTGAAACAAAAATAACACCGCACATGCAGTCTTTTGTCGATAAATTTGTTGAGTTCTCGGCGCGCCTGGCAAACCAGGTGCACCTGCGATCCCTGCGCGATGCCTTCGCCACGGTAATGCCGATTTTCATCCTTGCCGGTCTGGCGGTGCTGGTGAATAACGTGGTGTTCCCGTGGATTTTTGCGGGCGACACGCTCACGCAGTTTAAGGTGTGGGGCGAGGCGATCATCAACGGCACGCTGAACATCGCCGCGCTGCTGCTGGCGCCGATGATCGCCTGGTCGCTGGCGCGCAACAAAGATTTCGACAATCCGGTCTCGGCAGTGGTTATCGCCGTCAGCAGTTTCATCATCATGATGCCGATGCGCTTACAGATTACCCCCGTCGGCAGCGACGCCACGGTGAACGTCACCCAGGTGCTGACGTTCGCCAATATTGGCTCCACCGGGATTTTCGCCGGGGTGCTGATTGGGTTGCTCTCAACCGAGCTGTTTATCGCCATTTCACGGCTGAAGGCGCTGCACATTTCGCTGGGGGAGAACGTACCGCCAGCGGTGAGCAAATCCTTTACCGCGCTGATCCCGACGATCCTCACGCTCTCCCTGTTTGCGGTGCTGGCGGCCATACTGGCGAACGTGCTGCACACGGATCTGATCCATCTCATTACGACATTTATTCAGCAGCCGCTGCGGCTGATCAACACCAGCCTGCCCGGGACGATCTTCATTTACAGTTTCGGTAACTTCCTGTTCACGCTCGGTATTCATCAGTCGGTGGTCAACAGCGTGGTGCTGGAGCCGTTCCTGCTGATCAATACCAATGAGAATATGCTGGCCTTCGCCAACGGCCAGCCGATCCCGCACATCATCAACAACATCTTTGTGCCGACTTTTGGCATGGTGGGCGGGACGGGCAGCACAATCTCATTGCTGATCGCTATCTTCATCTTCTCAAGACAGAAATCAGCGAAGCAGGTGGCGCGTCTGTCGCTGGCGCCGGGTCTGTTTAATATCAACGAGCCGGTGATTTTCGGCCTGCCAATAGTCTTTAACCTGCCGCTGATGATCCCGTTTGTGCTGCTGCCCGCCATCGGGATTTACTTTGCCTGGCTCTGTACCACGCTGGGGCTCATGTCGCGTTGCGTGGTGATGATCCCGTGGACGACACCGCCGATCCTCAGCGCCTGGCTGGCGACGGCGGGGGACTGGCGGGCGGTGGTGGTGCAGTTGGCAATCATCGTATTTGGTGTATTCT
>OKAL01000598.1_pt1 | contig 10262 bp, 21 predicted proteins | sample 1612781 | NCBI WGS metagenome assembly OKAL01 (sample SAMN04436817, study PRJEB24849) | human gut metagenome | biome: human gut; feature: NICU; material: stool | host: Homo sapiens | place: USA: Saint Louis, MO | collected 2011-05-05 | reverse complement strand
AAGATGAGGGTAAGGCAATGTCGGCTCTCTGGCCGAAGGGTCCCAGGTAGTGGGTTCTGTGTGCGGCGTACCGCAAATAAAAAAGCCCAAGGTGTAAACATCGGGCTAGAATTCTTTGTGTCGACAATCGAAGCTATGGCGACGATATCAGATTTACATGAAATATATGCGTTTCAATCCAGTTTTGCAAGACTTGAGCCTAAATTTGTCGCCTTTTGTTGTGAACGTGATCGCGTAACCTGCAACAAAGCACCACTGTCCAGTCGCAGGAAGATGCGGCGCATCTCCACCCAGCGGTCCGTAAACGTCTCAGACCAGTTCTTTGGAGTTACCCCGACCAGTTTCGCCAGCACCTGATATTCGTACGTCTCACGCCCCGCCAGCTCTGCCTTAACGTCCTGCGCCGCCAGCCATATCAGCTTCTTCAGGCGCTCCATCGTTTTGCCGGCCACTTTCTTCGCGCCGATCTGTTCCCGGAACTCTGCCCACGCCCACTGGGTGATCGCCACCTGGTACTCAAAGCGGATGTTCTCGCTGTAGTTCCACAGAAGCCATGCTTTCTGGTGGTCTTCCAGTGACAGGACAGCGCGGCGCCACGATGCGGTCACGAACTCAACCGGCCCAACCAGCGCGATGGATGAGCCTTTGGCGCGGGACTGGCTGCCACTCATCGCCGGGCCGTCGGGGTTAACCTTCCGGCCGGTGACCGGGTCGGTTATTTTCTTCCGCCCCCGGCTGCGCGCCGTCGCGGTGAATTGCGCGTTTTCGGCGAAAGCTACCAGCGGCCCTTTCGTCGCCCCGCTGAGGTCTGCGGTCGCCACAATGAGCTGCTGACGTACGTATTCCAGTTGCTGACTGTTCATGCGGCTTCCTTCTGTGGCTGGTTGGTTTTGGTCTGGCTGTGCTTTGCTACTGGTGGCAGGTTGGCGCGCTTAACGCTTTCTGCCTGGTACTTTTCGAAATCAGCTCTGGTCATGATTCCACCACTCCCGTGCTGACTTTCTGTATTCAGGGTTTTCTGTCTGACAGATAATTTCCGCTCGATCGCCGCTTATCAGTTCGCGAGCTTTCGCATGCAGCCTTTCTCTTTTCGAAAGCTGTGTCGTTTCATACCAGGTGCTGGCAACGAACTTTCTCGCTTCAACTGGAGTGAATGACTTCATGCTGCCTCCTGCTGTTTCAGTGCTTTGAGTTTGGCGCGGTACTCATCGCGGATCCGAATGAAGTCTTCACGGCGGTAGTTGGTCATTTCGTGGGGGCCGTTGAGCCAGTCGACGTATTCCTGACCATAACGAGCGACCAAGCCCTCTTCGTATTGCTGCGCGACGGTCGCCTCTTTGGCGGTGTACTTCCCGGCCCCGGCATTACAGGATTTGCACTGCTTATGGGCATTGCGCTCTTCAAAGCGCAGTTCTGGGTTAGCGCCGACCGTTTTGAAGTGGCCGCAGTCCCACTGGCCGCCATGCAGATCGGGTGGGCTGGTCTCGCCGCAGCTGATGCATGGCAAATCGGCATCACGCGCTCGGATGTAGGCGTTGAATGCCTGCTGAGCCTGCGCTTTGTAGTAACCGGCAGGCCGTAGCTCTGCAAGTCGCTCCTTGCGGCGTTTGCGCCCGGCCTTCTCTGCCTCCTTCTGCTCCTTAATGCGCTTTGCCGCTGCTTTCACCTTCTCCTTTTCACGCTCTTCCATCGCGAGGATTGCGCCGTGCTCCGGGCTGCACCAGCGGATCCGGATGTCGTGGAATTTCGGTACGAAGTATTCACCGCATACTTTGCACTTACGGCGGGATGGTTTACGCATGGTTACCCTCCACGCTCTCTGCAAAGCATGTCTGCAGGAACGCATCCATTCTTCTCTCATTCCGATCAGCCCGGACCAGGCCAGCTGTTTTTCTGAGAAGTTTTGAACGTTTACCTTTCGCAGGGATGCTCATGACCTCGTCATAACATTCGCACCAGACTGAATGACGTATGCGAGCTGAAGCGAATTCAGATTCACGACTCATGATGATTTCCTCCTCGCCGCGAGACGCAGCCATTTCTGATCCACCAGGCGGGCGGTATAGCCTTTCAAGGTCGGGATGTCGGACGGCTTAACCGCGGGCTTACGCTTGCGGCGCGCCGGAACGCGGAAGATTTCGTTTGTGATGACGCGTGCGAGAGGGCTAGCCATTACGCAACCCTCCCGAAGTAATCACCTGAGTAGCGAACTTCACGGAGTTGCACGCCGTTTTGCATAGCAAATGCCTGGCTGTATTCGATGAGACTGGTCATGCGACGGATGCCCATCTTCGCAGTGCTTTCCCGGATGGCGCAGAACTCCCCTTCCAGACCCGGCACCACTTCACCAGGCTTACCGGTGGCAATGGCATGGCCTGAGACATACAGGACTTTCCATGAAGCGAGGTCGCGTGACTTGCCAGCCCATTGCAATTGCTTCGCTGTATCGCCACAGAGAGCGTGGAAGAGGTCGTTTTGGGCGAGAGTGCGGTCAGCCTCAGAAAACTTCACCACGAGCGGCAGAGCGTCGTTAACGGGCAGCTTCCTGATGTAGTCGATGAGGTTATCGCGAACGCGTTCGTCGCGGAGGTAGAAAACAGGCTGCTTCATACGCCACCTCCGAGAGGTAACGCCGAATGCAGAAAATCGCAGGTGCATTTCTGCATCTGTGACAAGGTGAGGAGTTCAGATTGTGGTCGCATTTAAGTCCCCTTAAATGCGCAGAAGTCACCAATGGGTGTTCAGGCCATCAGCAAAGAAATTATGGACGGTTGATTCAACAAAATCAACTCAAGAGAAAGGCCTCCGAAGAGGCCTGTTTGTTATGCGTCGAATGGGTTAGGCGTCATCGCTTGTCCCTTTTCAGTTTGGCGATCGGGTTGTTCCACGCGTCAATATCCTCCTGGATAAGTTTTCCTTTCCCTTTGCATAGTTCGCATTTTGTCAGCAACCCAAAGCACTTAGGGCACTTAACAAATGGACCAAACTCTCTCTTCCATGAAAGCACGCGAGCATTGATGATTATCTTGTTTAAGCTTTCCATCATGCCTCCTGCTGCGGTGCTGCTGCCCACTGCTTGCATTCCTTAACCTGCTCTTCTGTGAAGTGGGAAAATGCCCCATCATCACTCCAGCCGACACTATGAAAGTGGTCCGGCAACGGCCCTTTTTTCCTACGCTCGCAACAATAAAACTCAACAGAGTCGGCTATCGGAACAGGCCTGGAGAACTTCCATGTAAACCCAGCCTTCCTCATTAGCTCCCCTGGCTCTCCACTGAAGTAGCTAATGATTATTCTCTTGAATTTTGGCATCTAATTACTCCTGCTGCGGTGCTGCTGGCGGCAGCATGTATTGCCAATGCGTAGCGTCACGACATACTGATTTGAACAAAGACGCCGGTACAGAACGGAATCGAAAATCTTCATGCGGTGTAGGTGTATAGGCGCATACACGGAATGCGCTATCAGGGTCCGGCAACCGATCACTGCAAGCCACCCAACCATCCGGAATCACCGGAGAGTTGAGTTGTTCGGAATTACCGAACGACTGAAGCATGGCTGCGCGATAGGCGTTCCAGCCGACAGCTTTTCCGTGTTCAAACGCGCTGTCAAAGTCATCATCCATTTCCATCGCAGCGGGCACAGATACCGGCGCTGGCGTGGCAGAGCGATACAGAAGAACATCACCCATCTCTGCTCTGGACGCAGGCCATACGTCTGCATCAGAGCCAGATTTGAGATAATCAAGATTGGACTGGTCGATTACGCACACAGGCTCCGCTTCGAGCGATGCCAGCGCGATACGCGCATTATTAATCAGGAGGCTATCAGCAGGAGATAAAACAACATGAGCGTTACCCTCCGCATCAATTTCAGAATTCGTAATTTTTCTGAACAGCTTTGCCAGTTCTCTGGTAATAGTGCTCATGGGTTAGTCCTCACTGAACGTCTGATGCCCTCGGCCATATCCAATAACGCTTCTGAGTAGTCACGCTGGGCGTCATTACCAAACTCAAATGTGCCTGTGTCGTTGTCAGTCCGCCCGTGCTCGCTATCGTAAGACTCGCGCTGTTTATCCACCCAGTTCGCGGCAGCAGTTATACCGTCATTGAAAGATGATTCGGTAGGCATGAAAGACAGATCAGCAAAAAACTCGCCAAAGCCGAAGCAGACTGAATATGCCAGGCGGCCATGCGGTTTATATCCAGGGTTGGTGATATCCGTCGTTGAGTAAGTGGCGGTGATTTCCTCAACTACCGCCTCTGGCCGCGATGGGTTATCAGTCCATGGGATGCAAATCAGGTCGAAGTCGCGCGCCATTGTTCCATGAATTGCCATGGCGTAACCGTGCTTACGAGCTATCTCAGCCAGCGCAGGGTAAAGAGCGCAATAAACTGGTGCTAAATTAGCGGGTTTCATCTCACTCTCCTTTACCGGCTGCGGCTTCGATATCGAGAAAACTGACGCGCTGAGCAACATCATCAATAGCATCTGCATAACCAAATAGATTGCTCCATTCGGGACGATCGCCCATTGCAGCTTCGTACATATCAGAGAGTGCTTGCTCTGCGCTGTCTCTCTCTTCGATTAACTGTGTTTCGTCACGCTCCAGCTCAGCAATCCTCTTGTCTTTTGCTTCCAGCTCATCCAGCAGCGCCACTGAGCGCAGAGCCAATTTCGCAAGCATGTTTGTATCCTTCAAGCTCATCAGCCAATGCCCAGGATTGCTTTTGCAATACTCCATATCAGCTAATTTATTGAGCCATTCAATTTTTTCTTGATTTAACGCCTGTTTGTCGATGTTGCTCATTGGGCGGCCTCCTTGCGAATCTGCTCCCTGAACAAGCGGGCTGAGACGATGATGTCTCTGATGCGTACTGATTTTTCGTCGAACTGCTCACCACCGTTTTTAATATGCGCATCCAGTTCTGCACTGTGATGCTGGATGAAAGCGTTGAGGCCCTGCGCCCGCACTTCAGCCAGGAAGGAGTCGGTAGCTGGGGTTTCATCCAGTGCGCGACAAACATCGTCGGTATGGCACATAAGTTCATCGCCACAGCAATTACAACGAACGAAACCATGCTTATGGGTCTCAATTGCAGCCTTCAGCCCCGCATTCTCCGCAGCCAGCGCCGCGCACATGGCATCTGCTTCGGCAAATTTACGCACAAGATACTCGGCGTTGGTTTCGTTAACCTTCAGATCGCGTGGAATGCACTTGCCACGCAGAAAACCTTCCATCTCAAATAATTTCATACCCCTACCCTCCCCCAAACCATCAAAATTCGTTTCATCGCCGGACTGTTGCGGCACTCTTGGCAGATCACGTTCGTCTCTGTACGCTTCACCAGCTTCGAATTTCCCTTCGGCATGGCCGGTATGGTTTCCGGTGCGTATTTCATGCCGTAGCTGGTCAGACGATACAGCCGCTGGCCATGCTTACCTTCGAACTCGATCAGGCCGTCTGCAAACAACGTGCTTAACGGGCCGGAAATCTTTTTGGTGGTCATGCCGATCATGGTGGCAATGCGAGCACTATTCAGGCCCGGGTTATTACGCAGGGCTGCAAGAATCTGCCCACGAATTGTTATGGTCATCAGAACCCCCCTTTCTTTTTCGGCTGCTGCTCTCGCCCGCGGCGTTCTGCGGCGGCGGCCTGCTGGTCTGTGTCGTAAATTGCCCCGTTGAACTGATTGCAATAAACCGTTCCGGTACTGCCGTGGCGGTTGAGTCGCAGGATTAACTCGGTTTCTCCCGGCGGCACGCTGTCATCGAAAGCACCTTCCCGGTGGATGCCAACCCAGTAGTCGCAGTCCTGCTCAATCTGTCCTGTGTCGCGGGAATCGCTCGGCAACGGGCGTTTATTCACTCGCTTCTCCAGTTCGCGGTTGAGCTGGGTCAGCAGCACGACGACGCAGCCAAGCTCTTTGGCGAGGTTCTTCAGACCTTTGGTGATCATCCCGTAGGCCAGGTCATTACGGTCGGCCTTTTCGGCGGTCATCAGCGTCAGGTAGTCAACAAGAATCATGCCTACGCAGCCCTTCTCGCGTTTTATTCGGCGGCTTTCTCTAACGATGTGCGCCAGTGACAGGCCCGGGGTATCGTCGATGTACAGCATGTCGATTTCACTCAGCCGCCCGGCTGTTGCTATCGCCTTCTTAAAGTCTCCGTCGTAGTCGCCCTGGTACTGGTCATCGGCGTCATCCGTGGCGGGCATGTAAAAAATGCTCGGATTTACGCCGGATTTCTGACCAACCAGTTTTTCGAGGATCTGGTCACTCGGCATTTCAAGGCTGAACATCAGCGCTGGCTTTTTCTCACGAACCGCGCAGTTGATCGCCATCTGCCCGTATAGGGTTGTCTTGCCCATCTTTGGCCTTGCGCCAATCACGAACAGAGATCCTTTAACCAGACCTTTCGGTGCCAGCAGTCGATCGAGCGACGGGATACCGGTACTCATGCCGCGCTGTTCGCCTGAAGGGTCAAAGCGTTTCTCCAGATCTGCTACCCAGTCATCCATAACCTCGCCAAACGATCTCAACCCACGGCGACTGCCGGTTTTTGAATGGTCAGCGAGCTGGGTGAAAATACCCTGAATGGCCTCGTACTTCTGCGTAGCGCTCATGCCGTTGCGGGAATACAGCAGTTCAGTAGCTTCGGTCAGGCGGTTGATACCGTAGCGCTCCATTGCGGCTTCCCGGACTGATGCTGCGTATGCCACGATGTTTGCAGCGCTTGGAGTGTTCTTGGCGATCTCAGCCAAGTAAGCAAAGCCACCTACCTGCTCCGCGAGCCCTTTGCCTTCAAGCGCGTCGAACAGTGTCAGACCATCGACTGGCTTGTTGTCGCGGAACATCTGGCGCATCTCGGCAAAGATCAGCTGGTGAGGTCGGCTGTAGAACGACTCAGGCTTGAGCATCGCCAGAACCTTCTGGACTCGATCGCTGTTGTCATCGTCCAGCAGCAGGCCACCGATAACGCTCTGCTCTGCTTCGAGGTTTTGTGGTACAGCCATGAAATCAGCGGTCATCACGATCCCCCTCGCGCACTTCGATGTAGAGCTTTTCGGTCAGGAACTTATCGAATTTCATGCGGCGCCAGGTCTTCCCGGATTTCTGGTCTGGTCTGTCTTCAAGCATCCAGCGGCAGTTCTGAGCGATGTAGCGCAGATAACTTCTGAAACCGTCCATATCCATCGGCTTGCCGTCCAGGTTGCGGGCAATCTTGTTAGCCTTACCCCAGAAGGTGCGGATGAGATTGCGTCGCTCATCAGTTAGGCATCTCCATCCCCGAGCTTCAGGCAGTTCGTCTTTCAGGCATTGCCATACTTCATCGCATGACAAACGGGACTTTTTCTCTTCAGCGGGTTTCTGGTCATTTGCGACATACTTACTACCGTTAGGTAGTAAGTTATTTAATATATTGTTATCTGTGGACACTGGCTGGACATCGGCTGGACACTCCGCCTCCGCAGGCATTGTTATAACTGCGTTTGCGCTGGACACCGGCTGGACATCGGCTGGACAAAAATTTGACTGATATTCGTCATATTTGACCACTTTTAGAACAGTAAAACGGTTGTTCGATTTGGTGGTGATCATGCCCAGGTTCTGGAATTTACGGAGCAGTGATTTAACGCGATCAGCGGTCAAACCCGTTTCCATTGCCAGTGTGTTACGACCGGTAATGAACTCTCCGCGTTCGCAGATCACATCGCCAACATCAGTCGAAACCATTGTCTGTTCGTGATTGGCGCGCAGGAGCAGGTGAACCCATAAATGAGCCGCCTCAGCGTCCTTGTAGAACGGCACATCCATAATTTTACGGTGCAGCAAGGCAAACCCCTTACCGTCATTCGTGCGCGGTTTCTGGAGCCTTCTGGCCTCTCTGGCTTCGGCTAAATTAGATACGTTACCCACGGCCACTCTCCTTACGTTTCAGTTCTTCCAGGATGGCGCGCATCTTCTCTGCCACAATCGGATTAACCGAGCGGATGAAGCGGTCGCGGGTTATGTTTTTATGTACAGCGGTATGTTCGGTACCAGGTTCTCCCGCCACCGGCTGACTGTGGATTTGTTGATGCCAGCTACTTCGGCTATCCGGGCGGTACCCAGATCAGCGATTTGACGCTGCACCCAACTCTCAATTCGTCGCGCCTCCGCTTTGTTGCGTGTCGTTAAGGTTTCCATTTGCGATACTTCCTCTGATTTAATTGGTTGTGGCCGCCGGTCAGGCGGCTGTGTTATTCGCCCCGAGTAACTGGGCGAGATCCGGGCGGATATCTGCTGGCTTAACTTTGCCGTTGGTTGCAGTGACAATTTTCATTACGTAGCGAGCATCAATGCCGCCACCGTGCAACCAGCGCCAAACCGTCGGTTGCGCCACTCCGCACAGGTCGGCCAATTTCTTCTGGCTACCAGCGATATCAATGGCCCGCTGGATGGTTTTGTTCGTCATATTCCAATTCCTATGAGTATTGGTGTGAATTGATAATAGCAATGCGTATTGGTTTAAGCAATAGCTAAACGTGTTTTGACCATCAATACGCAAGCGTATAAATTTAAACTCATGAAAAAAGAAACTCTTGCAGAACGCCTGAATCAGGCAATGGAACTATCTGGCATGTCTCAGGGCGCTTTGGCTAAAGCGTCTGGCGTTGCTCAGCCTACAATCTGGAGGCTGACCAGCGGCAATGCGCGAGGCTCAACTAAAATCGTTGAGATCGCCAATGCGCTTGGCGTTCGCTCTGAGTGGCTTTCAACCGGAGTTGGACCGATGCGTGACGATGGTCAAATGCCCGCAATTTCGCAGCCAAAAACAGAGCTGGCACCTACTGACACATTCCGCATTGAAGCGCTAGACTTTTACGTGAGCGCTGGGCCAGGAGCCATCAACAGCGAATTTGTAGAGGTGCTTAGATCCGTGGAATATTCAGTCGAAGACGCTCGCCGGATGTTCAATGGCAGAAAGGCTGAGCAGATCAGAATCATCAATGTCCGCGGTGACAGCATGTCCGGGACCATCGAGCCAGGCGACTTGCTGTTCGTCGACATCAGCGTCCAGCACTTTGATGGCGATGGAATCTACGCCTTCATCTACGATGACACGTCCCACGTGAAACGCCTGCAGAAGATGAAAGATAAGCTGCTGGTAATATCAGACAACCAAACCTATCGCCCCTGGGAGCCGATCGAAAAAGAAGAGATGAATAGAATCTTCGTATTCGGCAAGGTGATTGGTAGCATGCCGCAGACGTACAGGAAGCATGGTTAGCCAACCAGTGGCCTGATGAGGTGTTTGGGTGATGAGAGAATATCTGATAGTAGGCGTGGTTACTTTGCTCTCGGTTGTTGCGATCGTGCTTATGGTGGCCTGATGAGACTTTTGGATAGAGACGAAGCTGCGGCTGGTGTGATAGTGATCATCATTCTCAGTGATTGATGAAAATCATCATAAAGTTTGTGTTCATTCTACCGATTTTATGTATATTCATAATGTGCGCGCGATATAGAGATGTTTCCAGTCAAAGTCAATTAATACATTGCTAAATCGTGCTTATTGAGCGGAAATCGTCCAATTCGCATTGAAAAACGGTTGGAGAGATCCTATATAAGGAGTATAGTTAGTGACCCAAAACGTACTGCCAATCAATCAGCGCCTCCACGATCAGGCTGTTGATGAGTTCAATCGCCTGCATGGAACAATGATTGGCGAAATTAGCGCAATGTTGAAAACCGCTAAAGTGGCACCTCTGGTAGACCTTCGCAAGAAGGATCCAACGTTTTCAAATGTTGTCGCAGAATTGAGAATGTTCCGAGATGTGTGTTGTGCCCTTGCGCCGCACTTTCTCGTGGACAAAACTGGCGAAATCGCTGACATCGACAAGTTACTAACACTGGCTAATGACCTGGCTCAAGCCATCGACGCTGATGACCCTGACGCACTATGCGCAGCTATAGCAGCCCTTGATGTAGAGCCTTATATTTAATGAGGGGATCAAAATGACTAAAGAGTTTGACTATGCTACCGTAAGTAAGCTTTTGGCTGAAATGCGCGGATGTGTAGAGCGCGTTCAAAATCTACGCCGCGACTTTGAAGCTCGAATCAGTCATTCACAAAAAGCTGCCTGATTTTTAAATCAGATTTGTAAAGACCCGGCCACCGAGCCGGGTTTTTTATTGCCCACCCATAAAGCTATCCGCCATTCTGCCGATAACTATTCAGCCTGAAGCTGATAACAATAACTATCGCAACACTACCTG
>OKAL01000596.1_pt1 | contig 10279 bp, 9 predicted proteins | sample 1612781 | NCBI WGS metagenome assembly OKAL01 (sample SAMN04436817, study PRJEB24849) | human gut metagenome | biome: human gut; feature: NICU; material: stool | host: Homo sapiens | place: USA: Saint Louis, MO | collected 2011-05-05 | reverse complement strand
CCCTCGGCACCGCGGCCTGCCCGCCGTACCATATCGCGTTTGTGATTGGCGGTACCTCGGCGGAAAGCACGCTGAAGACCGTGAAGCTGGCCTCAACCAAATACTACGACGGCCTGCCAACCGAAGGTAACGAGCACGGCCAGGCGTTCCGCGACGTGCAGCTTGAGCAGGAGCTGCTGGAAGAAGCGCGCAATCTGGGCCTCGGCGCGCAGTTTGGCGGTAAATACTTCGCCCACGACGTGCGCGTGATCCGTCTGCCGCGTCACGGTGCATCCTGTCCGGTCGGGATGGGCGTCTCCTGCTCTGCGGATCGCAACATCAAGGCCAAGATCAACCGCGACGGCATCTGGATCGAGAAGCTGGAGAACAACCCGGGCAAATACATCCCGGAAGAACTGCGTAAAGCGGGCGAGGGGGAAGCGGTTCGCGTTGACCTGAACCGTCCGATGAAAGAGATCCTGGCGCAGCTGTCTCAGTATCCGGTTTCGACCCGTCTCTCCCTCAACGGCACGATTATCGTGGGCCGCGACATCGCGCACGCGAAGCTGAAAGAGCGCCTGGACAACGGCGAAGGGCTGCCGCAGTACATTAAAGATCACCCGATCTACTACGCGGGCCCGGCGAAAACGCCTGAAGGCTATGCCTCTGGTTCATTAGGCCCAACCACGGCTGGCCGTATGGACTCGTACGTCGACCAGCTGCAGGCTAACGGCGGCAGCATGATCATGCTGGCGAAAGGCAACCGCAGCCAGCAGGTAACGGACGCCTGCCACAAGCACGGCGGCTTCTACCTCGGCAGCATCGGCGGCCCGGCTGCGGTGCTGGCGCAGGGCAGCATCAAGAGCCTGGAGTGCGTGGAATACCCGGAACTGGGCATGGAAGCGATCTGGAAAATTGAGGTGGAAGACTTCCCGGCGTTTATCCTCGTGGATGACAAAGGCAACGACTTCTTCAAACAGATCCAGTCTTCTCAGTGTTCGGCGTGTGTGAAGTAGTCTGAAGAAAATGCCGGGTGGCGCTGACGCTTACCCGGCCTGGATTCTCGTAGGTCGGGTAAGGCGAAGCCGCCACCAAAAAGAGCGCACAAAGCGCCATACCGTTTCTCAGAAGTCATCAATACTTACCCCTTAAGCATGTGAGCAATCCCGACAGTGTTATCAAGGAGAAAGTAATGACCACGGTACGCCATGAGAAAGACTCGATGGGCGCCATCGACGTCCCGGCCGACAAGCTATGGGGCGCGCAAACCCAGCGTTCGCTGGAGCATTTCCGTATCTCGACTGAAAAAATGCCCGTTTCGCTGATTCAGGCGCTGGCGCTCACCAAACGCGCAGCCGCGAAAGTGAACCAGGATTTAGGCCTGCTGGCGGCAGACAAGGCCACCGCCATCATAAATGCCGCCGACGAAGTGCTGGCGGGCAAGCATCCCGACGAATTTCCGCTCGCCATCTGGCAGACCGGTTCCGGCACCCAGAGCAACATGAACATGAACGAAGTGCTGGCGAACCGGGCCAGCGAACTGCTGGGCGGCGTGCGCGGCATGGAGCGCAAGGTACACCCGAACGATGACGTCAACAAGAGCCAGAGTTCTAACGACGTCTTCCCCACGGCCATGCACGTGGCGGCGGTGATTGCTATCCGCGAGCAGCTTATCCCCCAGCTCAACGTCCTCAAATCCACGCTCAACGAGAAAGCGCAGGCCTTCCGCGATATCGTCAAAATTGGCCGTACGCACCTGCAGGACGCCACGCCGCTGACGCTCGGCCAGGAGATTTCCGGCTGGGTGGCGATGCTGGAACATAACCTGAAGCATATTGAAAACAGCCTGCCGCACCTGGCGGAGCTGGCGCTCGGCGGCACGGCGGTCGGCACCGGGTTAAACACCCATCCGGAGTATGCGGTGCGCGTGGCGGAGGAGCTTACGGCCATAACCGGACAGCCGTTCGTCACGGCGCCCAACAAGTTCGAAGCGCTGGCGACCTGCGATGCGCTGGTCCACACCCACGGCGCGCTGAAAGGGCTGGCGGCGTCGCTAATGAAAATCGCCAACGACGTGCGCTGGCTGGCCTCGGGCCCGCGCTGCGGCATCGGTGAAATCAGCATTCCGGAAAACGAGCCGGGCAGCTCCATCATGCCGGGTAAAGTCAACCCGACCCAGTGCGAAGCCATGACTATGCTCTGCTGTCAGGTACTGGGCAACGACGTGGCCGTCAACCTGGGCGGTGCATCCGGCAACTTCGAACTCAACGTCTATCGCCCGATGGTGATCCACAACGTTCTGCAATCGATTCGTCTGCTGGCGGATGGGATGGAGAGCTTTAACGAGCACTGCGCGGTGGGGATCGAGCCAAACCGCGAGCGCATCAGCCAGCTGCTGAACGAGTCGCTGATGTTGGTGACCGCGCTCAATACCCATATCGGCTACGACAAGGCCGCCGAGATCGCCAAAAAAGCGCATAAGGAGGGGCTGACGCTGAAAGCCTCCGCCCTGGCGCTGGGCTATCTGACGGAGGCGGAGTTCGATGCCTGGGTGCGCCCTGAGGCGATGGTCGGCAGCCTGAAATAATCAACTCGCCACGTACAGGTGCAGTCGCGGAATAATGAGCTGAAGCGGCTGCGCCTGAGGTCGGTAACGGTGCTGGACATTTTCAGCATCGTAATTCAGCAACTCACCAATATCCGGCACGATAGCCCCCTGATCGGCATCATAAAGCGCAATCAGCGGCGTTGGACAGGCATACTGCACCTGTTTTTGCTGGCCGGAATACCAGACGCGGGCGATAGGCTGCACCTTCACCGGGCGCTTAATTTTGAGGCGCGTATCCGCTGGCAGCGAGGCGATGCTGTGGTACTCCTGCTCCAGGCGCTCGATCCACTGCTCACGCGACCACGGCGCGACGGTGCGCGGCGTCTTCAGGCTCTTTTCCAGCTGCGCCAGAATTTCATCCCGGGTGAAGTTTTTAATGATGTGCTTATTCGCCCAGCCGAAGCGCAGCGTGGCGGGATGGCGCAGAACCGTCAGCGTGCGATAGGCATTCAGGGTAATTAACCCCGGAAGCTGACGGTGCACCCACTCAAACCGGGCGGCGGGGGCCAGGCCCGACTCTTCGGTAACGATTTTCTCAAATGCCGCTTTCAGACTGTTGATATGGGCAATCTGGCTTTCCAGCGCCTCGCGCGCTACTGCATCGGTTTGCAGACAGATCACGCCCGGCAGCCGCACGGCCGCCTTGCTGCTGCGCTGTTCAGACTGCTGCTGGATAAAAAGATGGCGATAGTGTTTCATCGCCAGCTCCAGTGCGGCCTTGCCGATGTGCTGCTTCACGTCGATGGTGTCCAGCGGATCGTGCTCGGCCCCTTTGGCCACCTCGGGCAGGGTAAAGACGCGCGCGGCCAGCAGGCGGCAGGTCTGCAAACGTTCTGTCAGGGTCAGCAGCTCGTGTTCTATTTCCCGAAACGTGCTGTTCAGCCGTTCGATAAGATCGTAGGTCGCCATAAGCCCCTCATTAGTTACAACATACTTATCATATAGCACAGCACGCCGGGTCAGGCCAGCGTGCGGTTGAAGTCAGGCAGGGACGGGAAGGGCGATGTTATGGTACACCGGCCAGCTAAAGCAGAAGCGCGCGCCGCCGAGCTCGCTCTCTTCGCAATGCACCGTGCCGCCCATCGCCTGCGCGATAGAGTGGACAATCGCCAGCCCCAGACCGCATCCGCCTGTGGCGCGATCGCGGCTGGGATCGAGGCGGACAAACGGTTCAAACACGGTTTCGCGTGCTTCCGGCGCAATCCCCGGTCCGTCATCCTCTACCGTCAGGCGGGCCTGATTGCCCTGCAGATCAAGCCCAATCTGCAGCGTACTTTCGCTGTAGCGCATGGCGTTGTTCATCAGGTTGTCCAGCACGCGCTCCATCAGGCGCATATCGAGCGCGCCGTAGTCACCCGGCGTGACGCGCGTCAACAGCGTGCGCTGCGGGTTCACGCTCTGAACGTCGTCAATGTGGGTTTGCAGCCAGGCGGGCAGATCCGGCGTGCTGAGGTTCAGCTCGTTTTGCGGGCGATCGAGGCGCGCGTAGGTCAGCAGCTCCTCAATCAGCGCCTCAAGCTGGCCAATGTCGCGGTTAAGCGCCTGAGACTCCGCTTCCGTCAGGTTCTCGCTCATCTCCAGACGATAGCGCAGGCGTACCAGCGGCGTGCGCAGCTCGTGCGCGATCCCGTCGATCAGCTGTTTCTTGCTGGCGATAAGGGCATTGATGTTATCGGCCATCTGGTTAAAGGCCACCCCCAGACGTTCAAAGCTGGAACCGCTGTCGAAGTGAATACGCTCTGTAAAATGCCCCTCGCCAAAACGCTGCGCGGCGGATTCGAGTTTCAGCATGTCCTGCCAGTGCGGGCGCATCCAGATAAAAACCGGAAACGCGAGTGAAATGGCGATAAAGGCCATCAGCGCCATGTCCAGCAGGCGCATCTGATGCAGATAATAGAGATAGGGCACCGGCCCGACGGCCAGCACGTAATGGCTGCGCGGAATACGCTGGATAAAGGTGTATTTCTCATCCAGCGCGACGATATCCCCGTCGCGCAGACGCTGCATGGCGGGCGGGTCCAGATCGAAATCTTTCAACGGCTCGATGCGTAAATCGAATGACAGATTGAGATCCAGCTCTTTCAGGGTTTTCGCCCAGTCGTGTGGCGGGATCTCTCTCAGCTCGCTGCGCATCAGATAGAGCGAGCTTTTCATCAGGTCATCCAGAGACTGCCTGCCCGCGCGTTCGGCGGTAAATTTATAGACCAGGCCGACCAGCATGGTCATCACCAGGAAGCAGACAAACAGTAAAAGATAAAACTGCACAAACAGCTTTTTCATTGGATCTCACCGCAAAAACGCTATGTGCAGAATATACATGAAAACCCTTCGAGTTTTTCACGTCTGTCGAGCGTGTTAGACGGCTTTCGCGCTGTTTTTTACCTTGGCGATGAATTTTTCCGTCACGGCCAGGCCTTCTGAAATGTGCGTATCAATCACATCCGTTCCGTATTCGCTGATGAGATCCAGCAGTATTTCGTAAAACTGGATGAGTTCCAGCAGGTCAAAGAGCGCTTTTTGATCGGTGCGTGAGGGGGAGGCGTGGTTCAGGGTTGCCTGATTAACAATCCACTCAAGATTGGTTTTTATCGCTTCTACCTGACCGTAGCTATACATAATTCATGAGCTTAAATCCTCATTTCAAGATTTATTGGAGAGATGTCGTGAAAGCTTCACGGCGAAAATGAGTAAAACAATCGCAAGAGCGGGGCGAGCTGAAGAAAGGAGAGTCGAGAAGGTAATTATGGAATAGTTTGCGTGCTTAGCAAGTTAATTGTTGCGCAAACGTAAAAATAAACGCGCGAAAGAAGGGCATTGTCGCGTAATGCCTTTATTTCGCGCAGGTTATCCTGTCCGGCGATCAGGTTTCCCACGCATGTGGGGCAAACAGATAGCCCTTGTTACGCACGGTTTTAATGCGGTAGGGCTCGGTGGCGTTATCCTGCAGTTTTTTGCGCAGACGCGAAATCGCCACGTCCACGCTGCGGTCCATTCCGTCATAGCTTACGCCACGCAGGTTTTTCAGCAGCGCGTCACGGTCCATGATCTGCCCGGCATGCGTTGCCAGCTCCCACAGCAGGTCAAAATCTGCGGTGGAAAGGGCGATAAGCTCGCCAGAGAGCAGCACCTGACGGTTAATCGGATCAATAGACAGCGTACCGAAGCGCATCGCTTTGTGCGGCGTCAGAGACGGCGCCGGTGCTTCGCGTTCGATGCTGGCGTGCTGGCGTAAATGGAGGCGCAGGCGAGCGAGCAGGACGGCAGGCGGTGTGGTTTTCAGAATGTAATCATTGGCACCCATCTCCAGCGACAAAATATGGTTCATATCGCTGTCCAGTGAGGTGAGCAGGACGATAGGGCCCTCCCACCGGGCGCGCAGGTCGCGGCAGAGCGTCATGCCGTCTTTGCCCGGCAACATGATATCCAGCAGCACCAGATCCGGGTTTTCACGGACGACCACCTCTTCGGCACGATCGCCACGAGGTTCAACAATGACGTCCATATCATGTTTACCCAGATAGGCGGCGATCAGCTGCCCGACTTCGGGTTCGTCTTCAACATAAACAATCTTATTCATACAGCGTCTGTTTTCGTGAAAAAAGCCAACATACACCGCGAAACCTTAACCTTCCATTAATCTTTCAAAATTAACGCCGGTTCCGTTATTCTGGCCCATAGGGTGAGTTGATTATTATAAGGAAAACGATGGCTCTGGTGATCAAAGCCGCGCTGGGTGCGCTGGTGGTGTTGCTGATTGGCATTCTGGCAAAAACGAAAAACTACTATATTGCCGGGCTGATCCCTCTCTTCCCGACCTTTGCACTCATTGCCCACTATATTGTGGCGTCTGAACGCGGCACGGAAGCGTTACGCACGACCATCGTGTTTGGCATGTGGTCAATCATCCCGTATTTTCTCTACCTGCTTTCGCTGTGGTATTTCACCGCTTTTCTGCGTCTTCCCCTGGCGCTGGGCGGGGCGGTGGTCTGCTGGGGGCTCAGCGCCTGGGTGTTAATTTTCTTCTGGAGCCGCTTTCACTAGCGCAGCGGTCGGCCGCCGTCCACGGCAAAGGTTCTGCCGGTGACGTAGCAACTGGTGAGCAGGTAATCCACGAGGTCGATGACCTCTTTCTCGCCCGGGGCAATTTTCATCAGCGATTTATTCAGCGCCTGCTGGCGATACTCCGCAACATCGTTTTCGTTGAATAAGATCATTGCCGGGGCGATGGCGTTCACCTTCACCTCGGGGGCGAACTTGCGGGCAAACGAGCGGGTCATGTTATCCAGCGCGGCTTTACTGGCCGCATAGGCAATGTGCTTGTCGCTGCCGCGCTCCACCACATAATCCGTGAAGTGAATGATGTCGCCCGCAGCATGTCCGTGGCCGCGGAGCAGATCCTGCAGAGCGTGGTTAAGCAGATAAGGGGCATTGACGTGGATCTGCAGCATGGGGGAGAGCGTTTCGCTGAGTGACGTACCCGGCTTTTCGGCCTGCCATGCGCTGGCGTTATGGAGCACGGCGCGCAGACCCGTTGTGGTGGATTTCACCTTTTCCGCAAAGGCCAGAATGCCTTCATCGGTTGAAAAATCAGCCTGAATGCAAACCGCCCCGGCTTTGCGCAGCCCTTCAATCGACGGGTATTCCGTGCGGTAGCTGACAATGACCGGATGGCGAAGGTTGAGAAAATGATGGGCGAGGGCGAGGCCGATACGGCGGCCTCCGCCGGTGATCAGTATGGGGCGAAGCGGTGCATTTCCCATCGTATTCTCCTTTACAGTTCAACAATGGGAAAGGCGATGCTATCCCACTAACATCCAGGTTGCCGGCACGGCAGCAACCAGTAACAGTCCAATTAAGGCCATCTCACGGCGTTTCAGCGCGTTCTCCAGCTGATGCGTGCGGCGGGCGTAGATGAACACCAGCAGACCCGGTGCGTACAGCACCACCGACAACAGCAGATGCATAGGTCCGGAAGCATACAACAACCACAGGCCGTAAATACAGGCTCCGACACCCACGACATAATGCGCCGGGCGTGTGGCAATTTTTAACAGATACGCACCTACTAAGAAATAGGGTACCAGAATCATCTCCGAGGCGATGGTCAGCAGCGTGTTATAGTCTGAACCTGTGAGCCAGATCAGCACCAGACAGATCTGAACGCTGATGTTGGTCAGCCAGAGTGAGGCAGACGGCGCGCTGTTTTGGTTTTGACGCGCAAACAGGCGTGGAAACGCCTTGTGCGTCGCGGCCAGGAAAGGCACTTCAGCCGCCATGATGGTCCAGCTCAGGTAGGCTCCGCAGACGGAGATGATAAGGCCAGCGGCAATCACCACGTCGCCCCAGGAGCCGAGCATTTTCACCATCAGGCCCGCCATTGACGGGTTACGCATTTCAGCCAGCTCAGGACGCGCCACCACGCCCAGCGACAGCAGCGTCACCAGCAGATAGACCCCGAGCGCAGCCAGTACCGCCAGCAGCGTGGCGCGGCCCACATCGCGTTTATTTCGGGCCCGGGCGGAAACCACAACCGCGCCTTCAACACCGATGAACACCCACAGGGTAATCAGCATCGTGTTTTTCACCTGCTCCCAGACGGGGACGCCCAGCGCAACGCCGCTGAAATCGAGCGTGAACACGTCCATACGGAACGCAATGAAGGCCAGAACGATAAACAGGCCGAGCGGAACCAGTTTCGCGAGCGTCGCCACCAGGTTAATGCTGGCGGCCGTTTGTACGCCGCGCAGCACCAGCCAGTGGACGAACCACAGTAACACCGAGGCGCCCACAATAGACTGCCAGGTATTCCCGTCGCCAAACAGGCGCAGCTCAGGCGTATCGGTAAAGAAACTGAGGGCCGAGAAAACGATCACCAGATAGGAGACGTTGGCGATCACCGCACACAGCCAGTATCCCCAGGCGGAGCAGAAGCCAATCAGCTCGCCGAAACCTTCACGGGCATAGGTGAAAATGCCGCCGTCCAGATCCGGGCGAATGCGCGTCAGCAGCAGCATGGCGAAGGCCAGCAGCAATATTCCGACACCCGTAATGCCCCAGCCAATGATGAGGGCAGACGGGCTGGCGACGGCCGCCATATTTTGCGGCAAACTGAATACGCCCGCACCCAGCATTGAGCTTAAAACGAGTGCAGTCAGAGCACTCAGGCCAAGTTTCTTTTCCATTGGCTTCCTGTTATGAAAGGTCAAAATCCAGAATAATTATTTCGCTCAGGCGCATAAAAATGGTGGATCACACTAAGGCGCGGGATTTTACGGAGTGTAACGAAAGCATGCAATGACGTGTGGCAGAAATTCAAAAAAAGTAACAAAAAAGGCGGCATTGCGCCGCCTTTTTTAAACGATTTTGTTACTTGTACAGATCGGCGCTGATGGTCAGGTTGTTACCACGTTCCTGCCACTGGCGGGTGATGTGGTAGAACTTCGCCCCTTTCTTCGCCGCACGCTTCGCGACCTGGTAAGAGACTTCCGTCATGTTGCCGTAGTTGCCGGTAAATTTGATGCTGTCGAACGGCACCATCTGCGCGGCAGTGGCGTTGTTCAGCTCTTCAACTTTGGTACCGTCTGGCAGCGTAACCGAATAACGGCCACCTTTCGTGGACTGCGTTTCAAAGAAACGGCCCACTTCAGCGCTTGGCGTAGCCGTCGTTGCGACGCCTGGGATTTCCACTTTCTTCGCTTCTTCGCCGCCTTTCGCTATCGCCGCGCGACCGGCTTCTGAGTTTGCCGGAATCGCATCCGGGCTCTGCAGAACACGTTTCTTCGCATCTTCTTTATAGATGAACGCGGTAATACGCTGGTTGCCGCCCTGGTTAGCATCGACTTGACGCACGATGTAGAAAGCGTAGGCCCCTTTCTCTTTCGCGGCTTTGGTGATGGCATCGTTCACTTCAGGCTGGCTGCGGTAAAAGCCCTGAACGGTGACGGTGTCGTACGGTTCCAGCGCAATTGCCTGATCTTTCGGCAGTTCAACAACACCGTTAATCACGCGGTTTTTCGGTGCGTCAGCTTTTGGCGCGTTGTCCTTATACAGCGCAATGGTCACGCGCTGGTTACCGCTGTTGCCGTTATCAGACTGGTCAACAACATAAAACGAGGCTGCCCCGTTTTTATCAGCGGCCTTTGATGCAGCGGCGACGGCGTCGCCAATAGAATTATAACGACCCACAATGACCTTATGGTCAAAAGGTTTTAACGCTGCCGCTTGCTCCGGCGTTAACTCTGTTGCGGCATTCGCAGACAGGGCGGTCGCGGAGAGAAGTGCGGACGCCAGGAGTGTGTTCTTAAGCTTCATAAAAATGATCCTTCGCCTTGCGCAAACCATGTACTGGTATTGTTGTTAATTTGAGACGGTCCCGATTATGGCATTTAAAACCCGTCGCTGTCTGCGCCATTTTTCACTGCCTGTGCTCACTGAATCACCTTATTCGATAACATTTAGTGATATGTTGAAAAAACACGCGTTTGACAAGTAAAACTGATAAAGCTTATGACTTTTACAAGTTAATTTAATGTTAATAAGTTGTTCTCTTATGGCGCTATATCATGTTTTTACCGCTTCGCTTGCGCGAATTATCGGTTCTGGCGATGAATTTAAGGTAAATATCACTGTCAGTGACGCCGATCGCTTATTTTTCACAGATAAAGTAAGAAATAGTGTTTTCTGGCGGTAGAT
>OKAL01000584.1_pt1 | contig 10585 bp, 8 predicted proteins | sample 1612781 | NCBI WGS metagenome assembly OKAL01 (sample SAMN04436817, study PRJEB24849) | human gut metagenome | biome: human gut; feature: NICU; material: stool | host: Homo sapiens | place: USA: Saint Louis, MO | collected 2011-05-05 | reverse complement strand
TATCAAATAACTATATTATTTGAATGTTTCTTTATAGAATCTTTATGTTGTGGCTTTTCTATTAATTCCGTTTTAATAATGCTGGTGTTACAATTATAAAACAAGGAGGAGTTATAAAAATGACTGTGATAATCAGTATAATCGGTCTATGTGCTGTGGCACTACTAAGTTATTATGTGTACATTCTCATGAAAGGAGATTCACAATAATGAGCTCAGTATTTCAATACATATTTTATCTAGCTATAGTAGTAATTCTTGCAATTCCGCTTGGAACCTATATTAAAAAAGTGATGAATGGCGAGAGGACCTTTTTGTCCAAAATTTTAACGCCTTGTGAAAATGCGGTATATAAATTATTGCGTTTAAATAAAGAAGAACAGATGAATTGGAAAAAATATGCTATTTCAGTATTTGTTTTTTCAGGAATAGGTTTTATTTTCTTATTTCTTTTACAACTTTTACAAGGTATTCTTCCAGGAAATCCCCAAGGCCTCTCAGGAGTAAAATGGGATTTAGCATTTAATACTGCAATAAGCTTTATTACGAATACAAACTGGCAAGCTTATAGTGGAGAATCTACAATGAGCTATTTGACACAATCTATCGGATTAACAGTTCAGAACTTTGTGTCAGCTGCTACTGGTATTGCTGTATTATTTGCTCTAATTCGTGGATTTAAAAAAGTGAAATCTGATGGATTAGGAAACTTTTGGGTAGACATTACAAGAATTATTATTCATATTTTAATTCCGCTTAACTTGGTCATCTCTTTATTGCTTGTTAGTGGTGGTGTGATTCAGAATTGGAAAAGCGCTGAAACAGTTTCTCTTGTTGAACCTATTGCAGTTAGCTCGAGAGGAGAAATCATTGAAAATGCTCAAATTGACTTATCTGATAATACTGTAACTGTTGACGGTCATGTTGTTAAGGATGCTCAAATTGTAAAAGAGCAGTTTGTACCAATGGGGCCAGCTGCAAGTCAGATAGCAATTAAGCAAACTGGGACAAATGGTGGTGGTTATACAGGAGTAAACTCAGCACATCCACTTGAAAACCCTAATGCTTTCACTAATCTCATAGAGATGATTTCTATATTGTTAATTCCTACCGCGCTTTGTTTTACATTTGGAAAAGCAGTAGGAAATAAAAAACAAGGTATTGCAATCTTTATGGCAATGTTTATCTGTCTTGTTTTAGCACTTGCTTCTATTGCAGTTAGTGAACAATTTGGAACAACTCAATTATCGCAAAATGGAGCGGTTAATCTTTCCATGACAAATCAATCAGGAGGTAATATGGAAGGAAAAGAAACACGCTTTGGTATTGCTTCTTCAGCTACTTGGGCAGCATTTACAACAGCTGCTTCTAACGGCTCTGTTAATTCTATGCATGATAGTTATACACCTCTCGGAGGTATGGTAACAATGCTATTGATACAACTTGGAGAGGTTGTATTTGGGGGTGTTGGTTGTGGACTTTACGGAATGCTTGCATTTGCTATTCTGACCGTATTTATTGCAGGTCTTATGGTAGGTAGGACACCAGAGCTGTTAGGTAAGAAGATTGAACCTTATGAAATGAAGTGGTCAGTGATGGTTTGTCTTGCAACGCCTATTGCTATTTTGGTAGGGAGTGGTATTGCTGCTATAGTACCAAATGTGGTAAATAGCTTAAATAATAGTGGTGCTCACGGTTTTTCAGAACTTTTGTATGCTTTCTCATCTGCAGGTGGTAATAATGGCTCTGCATTTGCAGGCTTTGATGCTAATACACCGTTTTTGAATATCACTCTTGGATTGGTTATGTTATTTGCTAGATTTCTCCCTATTATTGGGACACTTGCGATTGCAGGAAGTTTAGCAAGTAAAAAGAAAATTGCAACAACTGCAGGCACACTTTCTACAACAAATAGTACGTTTGTCTTCTTACTGATTGTCATTATTTTGTTAGTTGGAGCACTGAGCTTTTTACCAGCCTTGGCGCTTGGTCCATTGGCAGAATTTTTTCAGTAATAATATTTAAGGAGATCCTAACATGTCATCAAAAGTAAAAGGTACTTTTTCTGATAAAAAAATGATTGGTAAAGCTATAAAAGATTCATTTATAAAACTAAATCCAAAAACACAAGTTCAAAATCCTGTTATGCTTTTAGTTTATATTTCTGCAATCTTAACAACTATACTTTGGGCAGTATCTTTGTTTGGATTAAAGGATGCTTCTAGTGGCTATACACTTGCAATCACAATTATTCTTTGGTTTACTTGTATTTTTGCAAATTTTGCAGAAGCTATTGCAGAAGGCCGTGGTAAAGCTCAATCTGACTCATTACGTGCAGCTAAAAAAGATGTCGAAGCACATAAAATTCCGTCGCTAGACAAGAAAGACCAAATTACCCCTGTATCATCTGTTAGTTTAAAAAAAGGTGATTTCGTTATCGTAAAAGCAGGAGAGCAAATACCTGGAGATGGTGAAGTTGAAGAGGGGGCAGCATCTGTAGATGAGAGTGCCATTACTGGTGAATCTGCTCCTGTTATTCGTGAGGCAGGTGGTGATAGAAGTGCTGTTACTGGTGGTACCACAGTTCTATCAGACTGGATTGTAGTTAGAATCACAAGTGAGGCTGGGGAAAGTTTTCTGGATAAGATGATTGCTATGGTTGAAGGTGCTGCTAGAAAGAAAACACCTAACGAGATTGCCTTACAAATTTTTCTTATTGCACTTTCTATTATTTTTATTCTTGTTACCATGTCTTTATATACTTATTCAGTCTTTTCAGCAAAACAGGCAGGGATTAGTAATACAATTTCCATTACGACATTGGTAGCATTGCTTGTTTGCTTAGCACCAACAACTATTGGAGCTTTACTTTCTGCTATAGGAATTGCTGGAATGAGTCGTTTAAATCAAGCCAATGTGTTAGCTATGAGTGGTAGAGCCATTGAGGCAGCTGGAGATGTTGACATTTTAATGTTAGATAAAACTGGTACTATTACCTTAGGTAATCGTCAAGCTCATGCATTTATACCCGTAGATGGAGTAAGTGAAGTTGAACTTGCTGATGCGGCTCAATTATCATCACTAGCTGATGAAACACCAGAAGGTCGAAGTGTTGTTATTTTAGCAAAAGAAAAATTTGGAATTCGTGCACGCGATCTTTCTGATAAAAACATGGAATTCATTCCTTTTACTGCTAAAACACGTATGAGCGGTGTTGATTATGATGACAATGAGATTAGAAAAGGTGCTGCTGAGACAATGCAACAATATGTCACACAGGCAGGAGGTATTTATTCTTCTGAATGTGACCATGTTGTACAAGATATTGCTAAACAGGGAGGCACACCGTTAGTAGTTTCAAAAAATCATAAAATTTTAGGTGTTATTCATTTAAAAGATATTATCAAACAAGGGGTTCAAGAGAAATTTTCTGATTTACGTAAAATGGGAATTAAAACCATAATGATTACTGGAGATAACCCAGTGACAGCCGCTGCCATCGCTGCCGAAGCTGGGGTGGACGATTTTCTTGCAGAAGCAACTCCAGAAGCAAAACTTCAGATGATTCGTGATTTTCAATCTAAAGGACACTTAGTTGCCATGACTGGAGATGGTACAAATGATGCTCCGGCTCTAGCGCAAGCGGATGTGGCTGTTGCTATGAATACTGGAACTCAAGCAGCAAAAGAAGCTGGTAATATGGTAGATTTGGACTCATCTCCTACAAAATTAATTGATATTGTTCGTATTGGAAAACAGCTCTTAATGACCAGAGGGAGCCTTACAACTTTTTCTATAGCTAATGATGTTGCAAAATATTTTGCAATTATCCCAGCATTGTTTGTAGGACTTTATCCTGGTTTATCCGAGTTAAACATTATGCACCTACATTCATCACAAAGCGCTGTTTTATCTGCGATTATTTATAATGCATTGATTATTATTGCATTAATTCCATTGGCATTAAAAGGTGTTAAATATCGTGAAGTTCCAGCTGGAAAGCTTCTATCTCGAAATTTACTCATTTACGGTTTAGGTGGTCTAATAACACCGTTTATCTGTGTGAAATTAATTGATATGTTTTTAGTTTTCTTTGTTTTGAGATAACAAGTCTAGTGGTAAAAAATCAAGAGAGGTTTTGTAATGAAAACATTAAAAAATACATTTCCAAAAGCACTGATGATTTTCGCTATTTTTACAGTACTTTGTGGAGTTGTTTATACAGGAGTTGTAACGGGTGCAGCACAACTTCTTTTTCCAGATAAAGCTGATGGATCTATTATTACGGTTAATGGGAAAAAATATGGTAGTGAATTGCTAGGACAGCAATATACTGATGATGCGCATATGTGGGGACGTATTATGAATGTTGACGTTTCTACTTATAAAGATAAAAATGGTAAAATATTAATGTATGCTGAGCCTTCTAACTTAAGTCCTTCAAGTGATAAATATCAAAAATTGCTAAGTGAACGCATATCCAAATTGCGTATGCATAATCCAGATATGAATGAAGAAACCATTCCCGTTGATCTAGTGACAAGCTCAGGTAGTGGCTTAGATCCTGACATTTCTCCTGCAGCAGCAGAATATCAAGTCGCGAGAATTGCCAAGGCAAATAATATATCTGAACAGAGTGTTAGAAAAATTATAAAGAAGTGCACTAAGGGTAGATTTTTAGGGATTTTTGGTGAGAAAACAGTTAATGTCTTGAAAGTTAATTTGATGTTGGATGGTATTATATAAATATCATATTGTGATGCATTACCATAGTTAACTTAGATATAAGTTCCTCAATCATTTGCCAAGGCAATCAAAAGCAAATCTGATTGTTTTTGTGACTGTTTATTAAAGTGTTCTCTACTGCATAGGAGAATAAGGGGGGACGCAGTGAGCAATTGGTAAGTATTTAAAAATTATTGCAAATCGATTAGACTTTGCAAGATAGTAAAATTGACTTTGTATATCGCTTTTCGTCTCTTGGTTACTCTTATTCCAAGATTATGATATACAAAGTTTTTTTGATGAGTCGATTTAGGAGGATAATGTTTGGTTTAATGAATGCCTCCTAGAGTTAGGATAAGTTGGAAACGGTAACTAGTTTGTGTTACAATCTTTATGTAATATTAAAGTCTGTCTCGAAAACATGTGCTGAACTTTCTCTGCTTTCATTTATAACATTCTTGGAGGTATTTAATGGATCAAAATAGAAAAAATCCAGATCAGTTATTAGAGATTATTCGTCAAGAGGAAAACAAACAAAAAAGAGGAAAACTTAAAATATTTTTTGGCTATGCAGCTGGCGTTGGTAAAACTTATGCGATGTTAACTGCAGCCCATGAGGCTCAGAATAGAGGAGTTGATGTAGTTGCTGGATATATTGAACCTCACGCTCGTCCGAAAACCGCAGCCCTTCTGGATGGTTTAGAGATGCTTCCACAGTTAGATATTGTTTATAATGGGATTCAATTGCATGAATTTAATTTGGATGCGGCGATTGCACGAGCTCCTGAATTAATTTTGGTAGATGAGCTTGCTCATACTAATGCTGAAGGTTGCCGTCATGTAAAGAGATATCAAGATATTGAAGAGCTTTTAAAAGCAGGGATAGATGTTTACACGACAGTTAATGTCCAACATATTGAAAGCTTAAATGATATGGTTGCTTCTGTCACGGAGGTACTCGTAAGGGAGCGTATTCCAGATTCAGTGTTTGATAATGCTAATCAGGTTGAGTTAGTAGACATTGAACCGCAAGACTTAATTGAGCGTTTGAATGCTGGTGCCATTTATCAAGAGTCGCAAGCTAAACGAGCAGTTGATAATTTTTTTACTGTAGATAATTTAACAGCACTTAGAGGTATTGCATTGCGTCGTTGTGCCCAACGTGTTGAGATTCTTTCAGAGAATGCGCGCATTAAGAATCATGGTGATTATTATATCGATGAACACATACTTGTCTGTTTATCCTCATCTCCTTCGAGCACTAAAATTATTCGAACAGCGGCTAGGATGGCAAAAGCTTTTAAAGGAAGGTTTACAGCTTTATTTGTTGAGACAGCTGACCTTTCTACAATGGATGACAAAAATAAGGAGCGTTTATATGCTAACTTACGACTAGCAGAGCAGCTTGGTGCTCAGGTTGAGACAGTTCGTGGAGAAGATGTTCCTTTTCAAATTGCGGAGTTTGCGAGAGTATTTGGAGTGTCTAAACTTGTTATTGGACGAAGTTCAGCAACTAGACCACACTTTTTCAAGAAACCAACACTAACAGAAAAATTGGTAGAAATGGCCCCGAATTTGGATATTTATATTATTCCTGATACGTTGCCATCGGTTTCTGTTTATCGAGCACGAAAAGTACAGAAAAAGAAAAACATCATTTGGTCAACTACTGATATTCTAAAATGTCTTGTCATTTTAATCATATCTAGTTTAATTGGATACACTTTCCGTAATTTAGGATTTGATGAGGCTAATATTATTACAGTCTATGTGCTGGGTGTCTTAATTACTGCAGTGGTGACAACACATCAGATATATAGTTTAATATCTTCGGTAGTTAGTGTTCTTGTCTTTAATTTTATTTTTACTAAGCCTCAATTTACTTTTCAAGCCTATGATCAGGGATATCCAGTAACTTTTCTCATAATGTTTTTTGCTGCTTTTTTAACAGGATCCTTGGCAAATCGTTTAGAAAGACATGCAAAACAAGCTACACGTGATGCTTATCGTATGAAAGTTTTATTTGATACAAATCATCTCTTACAAAAAGCGAAAAGTCGGCAAGATATTATATCTGCTACTTCAAATCAGATTGTCAAGCTCTTAGGTAAAGACGTTGTTTTTTATTTGGCAAAAAAGGAAACGCTGGGTGAGCCCTATATTTTTTCAGCTACGAAAGATTTGCTAAATAACGGCTATACTAGTAGCAATGAAAAAGCAGTCGCAGAGTGGGTGTTTAAAAACAATAAAGCTGCTGGTTCAACGACTGATACGCTCCCAAATGCGAAGTGTTTATATTTAGCGATTCGAGTTAATAATAACGTGTATGGTGTAGTAGGAATAGTTATTGATGAGCAGCCTCTTGACTCATTTGAAAAAAGTATTCTTTTATCCATTATTGGAGAGTGTGCATTAGCCTTGGAAAATGAAAAGAATGCTTATGAGAAAGAAAAAGTAGCTATTCTTGCTAAAAATGAGCAATTACGTGCTAACTTACTACGTGCTATTTCTCATGATTTACGTACACCACTGACTTCTATATCAGGAAATGCTAGTAATCTTCTTTCAAATGGCGATTCCTTTGATGAAGCGACTAAAAAGCAGATGTACACAGATATCTATGATGATTCTATGTGGCTTATCAATCTTGTCGAAAATCTATTAGCTGTGACAAGGATTGAAGAAAATAATGTAAATTTACGCATTATAGATGATTTAGTTGATGATGTTGTATCAGAAGCATTACGCCATGTGAATCGAAAAAGCGTGGAACATCATATTGAAGTGAAGCATAAAGATGAGTTTCTTATTGCTAAAATGGATGCCCGACTAATTGTTCAAGTCATAATTAATATCGTTGATAATGCTATAAAGTACACACCTCAAGGATCACATATCCTTATTCAAACAGAACGACAAGGTAATAAAGCAGTTATTTCCATATCAGATGATGGTGAGGGGATGTCTGATGAGGTGAAGGAGCGAGTCTTTGATATGTTCTATAGCGGGATCAACAAAGTTGTTGATAGTCATAGAAGTTTAGGGTTAGGTTTGGCTTTATGTAAATCAATTATCAATGCCCATGGAGGAGAGATTAGTGTTTCAGATAATATTCCTCAGGGGTCAATATTCACATTCACTTTACCTATAGGAGGACAAATACATGAATAAAACACTTGTTCTATTAGTAGAAGATGATTCATCGGTAAGGAATCTGATGACGACAACCTTAAAAGCACATGGTTATCGTTATTTAACTGCACCTAATGGTGATGCAGCAATATTGGAAGCATCTTCACATAATCCAGATATTGTGTTACTTGATTTAGGGTTACCAGATATGGATGGTGTTGAGGTAATTAAAAAAATTCGTTCCTGGTCAAGTATGCCCATTATCGTTATTAGTGCACGAAGTGAAGATACCGACAAGATTGATGCACTAGATGCAGATGCAGATGACTATTTAACTAAACCGTTTTCTGTTGAGGAACTGTTAGCACGTTTGCGAGTAACGCAAAGAAGGTTAACGATGATGCAGAGATTTTCTCCTACAGAAGCTTCTGTTTTTATAAATGGAGAACTACGAATTGATTATGCAGCAGGGTGCGCCTATATTAATAGTGAAGAATTGCATTTAACACCTATTGAATACAAATTACTTTGTTTATTATCGAAAAATACAGGAAAAGTTCTGACGCATACCTATATTACACAAAACATATGGGGTAGTAACTGGGATAATGATATTGCCTCTTTGCGAGTATTTATGGCAACTCTGAGAAAAAAAATAGAAAAAGAACCGAATTCTCCTCAATACATTCAAACTCACATAGGAGTTGGTTATCGCATGTTAAGAGTAGAGTAGCTTGAGGAAGTCTCTTACTCTGTGTTAAGAGAGGTAATCGTATAATGATTCAGTTTTGAGATAATAAGAAGTATGCGATACTTGGTGTTTTATAACCCGAATCAGTGATGAGATAGTATAGCTTTAACTCTTTGACTTGGAAGAAGTTCAGAACTGACAAAAATAGGAGAATACAAGGGAAAAGATAAAGGAGCTCTCCCCTACCTCCAATCTCAAAATATTCGGTACTTAATGGGTTATCCAATTCTTCCAATTAGCTATGTCAAGACGAGAACACCCAATTATAAATGAGCGTCAACAGTTGAATACAAAATGATAATCGAATTTCTTTATTTGTAGCTCAAAAAGGAAAATGTGATGTCACAGATCAGGAATTGGATATGGATGATATTCATCGCCTGATTCATGCAACAAATGAGAAGATTATCAAAAATTTCTTTCAGCTTTTGAATTTGAGTAATACAGGACTGACCAAATTAAATCAGTTACGTGAACTTGTAGGAACTTCACCACTTTTGAAAAAAATTTGAACTCAGAATAATAATGTTAATCATATCATCAATATAGCACGATAAAGCAAAATTATGATAATACACTATTGATGGAGCGCTGTGTGCAGTGAAAGTCGCATGCACGGTGTGAAGTGAGGGAAAAATGGAGATAGTATCAAAGTTTTACCTATCGCTATAGAAAGCTTACTCGGATGGCTCTTTCCTTATCTCCGAAACCAACTATAATGGCAATCCAAACTACATCTTCCGCAGATTATCTGGAGTAGTAGCCTGGTTTTTGCTTATACGACGAAATAAAAAAAGGTATACTAACAAAACTCAATAATGCTAGGACATCCTTTTGATTTATCTTGGATTATTTCAAAACAATATGCTAATATTATAGTAAATATTTAGCATATTATTTTGGATGATGGTGTGTGTTTCTAAAGTTAGCAGTGATGGAGTTTTAAAAGTACTAGATTATTTTGAAGTGAAGGTAAAAGAAGCAGTGTTTGCAGGCGATTCAGATGCAGATATAATTTCTGCCAAGGATGGTTTGTGGTCAATCTGTTGGTGTAAATTGGTACAGAAAAAGGCATTTTAAAAGTATTCCAGATATTATATCCGAAAGTCCATCAGATTTGATAAATCAAGAACTTTTAGAAAGGAGAGTATTATGTATTTGAAAGCGCTTATTTTTGATATGGATGGGGTAATAGTTGACACGGAGTATCAAGATTTTTCGATACAAAAAGAATTCATAAAACTTTTTAATCCACACTCTAATTATAGTGATAAAGAGTTATTAGTACTAGTAGGTAAATCCTATTTGACACTTTATAAACTTTTACAGCATTTTATCGGCGAAGAATATAGTATAGAAAAAATTGAGAAAGAATATGGTGTTTTCAGTGATGTAAAATATAGTAAATTGAATTATCGGGAATTATTTAGGGAAGACATTATAAAAATTCTAGATTTTTCTGTTGAAAATGGCATAAAGTTAGCTCTTGCCTCTTCTTCAAAGTATAAACATATTATTGAGATTCTGGAAAGTTGTGGTATAAGAGGTTATTTTGATGTTATAGTTAGCGGTGAAAATTTTATGGAGAGTAAGCCTAATCCAGAAATTTATCAAGCGACATTGAATGAATTGTCTGTTCAGGCTGAACAGTGTATTGCTATTGAAGATTCTTACTCAGGGATTGAAGCATCAACGAGTGCTGGTATTGCTACTATTGGATATTACGATAGTCGATTGCCACTATTTAATGATAAGGCAAATTGGAAAGTCGGAAGTATGCAAGAAGCATTGAACGTAATTCAATCACAACATGAGTTTTAAAATATCTAGATGCATTAAAAAATAATTTAGGCGATATAGCAATTTTGAACGGCACTCTAAAAGTCTGTAATTTCTTTGTAGTCAGATATTTGATATTCTCCAATGAAAAGGCAACACTTTTCTGAACAATTTTTATAAAGTGCTTTTTAAGCGATAA
>OKAL01000577.1_pt1 | contig 10720 bp, 6 predicted proteins | sample 1612781 | NCBI WGS metagenome assembly OKAL01 (sample SAMN04436817, study PRJEB24849) | human gut metagenome | biome: human gut; feature: NICU; material: stool | host: Homo sapiens | place: USA: Saint Louis, MO | collected 2011-05-05 | reverse complement strand
CAATCGAAGTTGATGACGAACTCTATCAGTATATTGCCAGCCAGACGCGGCATATCGGGGAGAGCGCGTCCGACATTTTACGGCGCATGCTTAAAATTTCCGCCGCTTCACAGCCTGCTACCCCAGTCACCAAAGATGTCGTGTCTCAGCCAAGCGTTGTTGCACAAGCAAAACCTGCCGTGACACCGGCAAAAGATAAAGTGCGCGCGATGCGCGAGCTGCTGCTTTCCGATGAATATGCGGAGCAAAAAAAGGCGGTTAACCGCTTTATGCTGGTGCTGTCTACACTTTATTCACTGGATAACAAAGCGTTTGCTGAAGCGACCGAGTCGCTGCACGGTCGTACTCGCGTCTACTTCGCGGGCGACGAGCAGACGCTGCTGCAAAATGGCAATCAAACCAAACCCAAACATGTTCCTGGCACCCCGTACTGGGTGATCACCAATACCAATACGGGCCGCAAGTGCAGCATGATTGAACATATCATGCAGTCCATGCAGTTCCCGGCGGAATTGATTGAGAAGGTTTGCGGTACAATTTAACCCTTGCATCAGAAGGACCCGGTAATGGCAAATCACAGCCGTGCAGGCCAACCTGCACAACAAAGCGATTTGATTAACGTCGCTCAGCTGACCGCGCAGTATTACGTGCTGAAGCCGGTCGTGGGCAACGCAGAACACGCAGTGAAGTTTGGTACATCTGGTCACCGCGGCAGCGCGGCTCGCCACAGCTTTAACGAACCGCACATTCTGGCCATTGCTCAGGCCATTGCGGAAGAGCGCGCTAAAAATGGCGTTACCGGTCCTTGCTACGTGGGGAAAGATACCCATGCGCTGTCTGAACCGGCCTTTATCTCCGTGCTGGAAGTTCTGACTGCGAACGGCGTCGATGTGATTGTTCAGGAGAACAACGGCTTCACCCCAACGCCTGCGGTGTCTAACGCCATCCTGGTGCACAACAAAAAAGGTGGCGCGCTGGCTGACGGTATCGTGATCACGCCATCCCACAACCCGCCGGAAGACGGCGGCATCAAATACAACCCGCCTAACGGTGGCCCGGCAGACACCAACGTCACCAAAGTGGTGGAAGATCGTGCGAACGCCCTGCTGGCTGACGGTCTGAAAGGCGTGAAGCGCATCTCTCTGGATGCGGCCATGGCGTCCGGCCACGTAAAAGAGCAGGATCTGGTTCAGCCGTTCGTGGAAGGGCTGGCGGAGATCGTCGATATGGCGGCCATCCAGAAAGCCGGCCTGAAGCTGGGTGTGGATCCGCTGGGCGGCTCCGGTATTGAATACTGGAAGCGTATTGCCGAGCACTACAAGCTGGATCTGACCATCGTGAACGATCACGTCGATCAGACCTTCCGCTTTATGCACCTGGACAAAGACGGCGCGATCCGTATGGACTGCTCCTCCGAGTGCGCGATGGCGGGCCTGCTGGCGCTGCGTGATAAATTCGATCTGGCGTTTGCTAACGACCCGGATTACGACCGTCACGGTATCGTCACTCCTGCCGGGCTGATGAACCCGAACCACTATCTGGCTGTTGCGATCAACTACCTGTTCCAGCACCGTCCGCAGTGGGGCAAAGAGGTGGCTGTCGGTAAAACGCTGGTGTCCTCCGCGATGATCGACCGCGTGGTCGAGGCGCTGGGCCGCAAGCTGGTGGAAGTACCTGTGGGCTTCAAATGGTTTGTTGACGGTCTGCACGACGGCAGCTTTGGCTTCGGTGGTGAAGAGAGCGCGGGGGCCTCTTTCCTGCGCTTCGACGGCACGCCGTGGTCAACTGATAAAGACGGCATCATCATGTGCCTGCTGGCGGCGGAGATCACCGCGGTCACCGGTAAAAACCCGCAGGAACATTACAACGACCTGGCAGCACGCTTTGGTGCGCCAAGCTATAACCGTATTCAGGCCAGCGCGACGTCTGCCCAGAAAGCGGCCCTGTCCAAACTCTCTCCGGAGATGGTCAGTGCAAGCACCCTGGCGGGCGATCCGATCACCGCGCGTCTGACGGCGGCACCGGGTAACGGTGCGTCTATTGGTGGTCTGAAAGTAATGACCGAAAACGGCTGGTTCGCTGCGCGTCCATCCGGTACGGAAGATGCGTATAAAATCTATTGCGAAAGCTTCCTCGGCGCTGAGCATCGTCAGCAGATTGAGAAAGAAGCGGTAGAGATTGTCAGCGAAGTGCTGAAAAACGCGTAAGTGCGGTTTGTGTGCCGGGCGGCACTGCGTTTGCCCGGCCTACAACAACGATCGTAGGCCCGGTAAGCGCTAGCGCCACCGGGCTTTTTTTCAACTGTGCTTATTCTTCAATTCAAACCGTGGCGACACCAGACCGTACAGCGTCCAGCCCATAAAGGTCACCATCGCACCATACAGCATCGCTTCCTGGCCGGAGGAATAGAGCGCATAGAAGCTGTAGATTGCGCCAATCAGCGCCACGATATTGGCCGCACGCGCTTTGCGCGGATCCACCTTCGCAACCTTCTGAATAATCACCAGCGCCGCCATCGACAGAATATACGGAATGATGTTCGTCACCACCGCCAGGTTGACCAGCACGTTGAACTGGCTGTTCAGCGACGGGCTAATGGTCATCAGCGACAATCCGCTCTGGAAGATAACAATCGCCAGCATGCCCTGCACCGGCGCATCGGCTTTGGTCACACGGGAGAAGATTTTTGGGAAGTAACCTTCATCAGCCGAAGATTTAAATACCTGTGCGATGGTGAATTGCCAGCCAAGCAGTGAACCGCAGCATGACATGACCATCAGACCCATAATCACTTTCCCGACTTCCGGCGTGAACATCTGCGCGAAGGCCAGCCCGAACGGCGCCGTGGAGTTGGCCAGATCCATGTTCGGAACGATGCCCGCGATGACGTTTGTCGAGACGATATAGATCACCGCTGCGCCCAGCGTACCGCCGAGGACCGCAATCGGCACGTTCTTTTCAGGGTTATCAACCACTTCTGCGTTGGCGCAGGCGGATTCCAGGCCCAGGAAGGCCCAGAGCGTCATGGCGATAGAAGAGCCGACTGCGCTGAAGAACGGCACATGGTGCGGGTTCCAGGAGTTGGCGTACAGGGTCGGGCTGAACCAGAACCAGCCGATGATGCACAGGCCGACGACTGGAATAATTACGCCCCAGACGGTGATGCTGGAGAGCTGTCCGGTGATACGCGCCCCGCCAAAGTTAGCCACGGTGCAGATCCACAGCACGCCGATGGTGGCCAGGCCAATCTGTACCGGGCTAAGCGTCGCGCCAAACAGCTCTGTACCGTAGCCCACGGCGGAGATGGCAATCGCCACGTTGGCGATCAGCAGTGACACCCCGTAGGTATAGTTGGCCATAAAGTTGCCCGACTTGCCAAAGGCATACTCGGCGTAGCCCCCCATGCCGCCTGACTTGCGGCTGAACATCCCGCACTTGGCAAACGCCCATGCCAGCGCCATCGAGCCGACGGCGGTCACCAGCCAGGAGATAATTGAAATGGTTCCTACTTCGGCAAGCTTGGTGGGCAGCATAATGATCCCTGAACCCATCATGTTCACCATGGTGAGGATGGTCAGCTGCACCACGCCCATCTTATTGGACTTACTCATAATTTCTCTCCTTTCAGCAGCGCGGGCTGAGCGGCGGGTTGTTTGATGACGTTACAGCGAACCTGTTTGCGGCCCTCGCACTCTTCGACGTACACACCCTGCAGCTCCGGCGCGAAGCCCGGCAGCAGGTTGATGCCTTCTTCCAGCGCGGCGAAGTAGCGCAGCACGGAGCCGCCCCAGACCTCCCCTGGAACCACGCACAATACCCCCGGTGGATAAGGGAGGGCGCCTTCGGCGGCGATGCGGCCTTCCGCGTCGCGCAGGGAGACCAGTTCCACTTCTCCGCGCAGATAGGCGTAGTTCGCGTCCTGCGGGTTCATCATCACCCGCGGGAAATGGGACTTGCGGAACATCTCTTTCTGCAGCTGTTTGACATTGTGACGGGCGTACAGGTCGTGCATCTCCTGGCAGATCTGGCGCAGGGTGTAATCCGCGTAACGTTCCGGATGTTGTCTGCAGATGGAAGGAAGCACCTCTTTTAATGGAGCATCGCTCTCGAGCAGTTTTTCGAAACGCACCAGCTGCGCCACCAGCTGCTGCAGCTTGCCCATATCTTCCGCAGGCGTGAGCAGGAACAGGATCGAGTTGAGAGCGCATTTCTCCGGCACGATGCCGTTTTCACGCAGGAAGTTGGCGAGGATGGTGGCAGGCACGCCGAAGCCGTCATACTCCCCGGTGCGGGCGTTAATGCCCGGCGTGGTTAGCAGGAGCTTGCACGGGTCGATAAAATACTGATGCTCGGCGTAGCCTTCAAAAGCGTGCCAGTTTTCACCCGGTACGAAGTGGAAGAAGCGCAGATCGGTCGCAATCTCCGCCGTGTCCCAGCTTTCCCACGGACGGCCATCCACTGTCTGCGGCACGAACGGGCGCAGATACTGGCAGTTCTCCAGGATAAGTTTTCGCGCCTCAATACCGTTCACCACGCAGTCCATCCACATGTTGCGGCCGCTCTGGCCTTCATGCATACGGGCGTTGATGTCCAGCGCGGCAAACAGCGGATAGAACGGGCTGGTGGAGGCGTGCATCATAAAGGCATTATTCAGCCGCTTATGCGGGACATAGCGCTGCTGGCCTTTGATATGGCTGTCTTTCTTGTGGATTTGCGAGGTCTGCGAGAAGCCGGCCTGCTGTTTATGCACGGACTGGGTAACCAAAATCCCCGGGTCGTTTTCGTTCAGCTCCAGCAGCAGCGGCGAGCAGTCGGCCATCATTGGAATAAACTGCTCGTAACCCACCCAGGCCGAGTCAAACAGGATGTAATCACACAAATGCCCAATCTTATCCACCACCTGGCGGGCGTTGTAGATGGTGCCATCGTAGGTGCCCAGCTGGATCACCGCCAGACGGAACGGACGCGCATCGCGTGCACGGCCGGGTGCGACTTCTGCCACCAGCTCGCGAAGATAGCTTTCTTCAAAACAGTGGGCGTCAATGCCGCCGATAAAGCCGTACGGGTTGCGCGCGGTTTCCAGATAGACCGGCGTTGCGCCTGCCTGGAGGAGGGCACCGTGATGGTTGGATTTGTGGTTATTACGGTCGAACAGCACCAGGTCGCCCGGGGTGAGCAGGGCGTTAAGCACCACTTTGTTGGATGACGAGGTGCCGTTGAGCACGAAGTAGGTCTTATCGGCATTAAAGACCTTCGCCGCATGCTGCTGTGCGATGCACGGCGCACCCTCGTGAATCAGCAGATCGCCCATTGCCACGTCGGCGTTGCACAGATCGGCGCGGAAAAGCGTCTCGCCAAAGAAATCAACGAACTGATTACCGGCAGGATGGCGGCGGAAGAACTGGCCGCCCTGATGCCCCGGGCAGTCAAACGCGCTGTTGCCCTGTTTTACATAGTCGACAAGGGCGCGGAAAAACGGCGGACGCAGCTGGGTTTCATACTTCAGGGCAGCCGCCTCCAGCTGGCGTCCATAAAAGTCGTTGCTGGTGTCTGAATACTCAAATACGCCATGAATGCGCGATAAATAATCTGCCGGAATAAATTCTTCTTTATGCGTCGCGACAAAAACAGGAATGCCAAATCCGGTGGCTTCTATTTCTTCCAGTATGCCGTCGGTAATATCACTGACCGCCAGCACAATAGCGGCAACGTCGATATAATCCGAGGCCCGGACATCCACCAGTTCACGCTGGGTGGTAAAGCAATCAGGACAGGCGCGGCTGGCTGCGATTTTTAAACTTTTCATCTTTCTCTCTTTATTTTAGGTAATAAGCGTCCCTCGATTTCTTGCAAAAAAGAAATCGATAATTTTCCGGAAAAAAAGCAAAGGGTGGCCGCTGATTAAAATCAGTACATTGCTTTTTTGATGATTGAAATTCAGTCCGCCCGGTGCGGATGGGTCTGAATCAAAATGAATGAGCGCACGCGTTCACAGGCAATGGCCTGTAAAATAAGATGTTTCAGGATAACCTGTAAGCGAGTGCGCCAGAAGTCGAAGGACTACCGGGCATTAAAGAGGTGAAAGTCAAAGCAGTTTCGGTGGGCAAACATCATGATATGTGTTGTCCGCCTTATATGGGGCATTAAACGATTGTTGTTTTCCATGATTTATTTTCCTTTCAGTAATTGAAAGCACGGTCATTTTATCCAGGAAAACGCGATTAACTGTGAAGGAGATCACCGTTAACCGATCATTTTAGAAATAAATAGTCGTTTTTGATGAATATCGCAGATCAAAATTCTGATTTGTTGGTATCGGGTTAACAGGATGTATTGCAAATGTTTTAAATGGACATAAATAACCTAAAAAAATATCGATTGGATTATTTATGAAATATTTTCTGAGAGGTTTTTATTTTATTTAAAAATAAACTGAATAGTTATTCAGAGCATAAACCGATAACCGATACCGGTTTCAGTTAATAAATGGCGAGGGCGAGCGGGGTCGACTTCGAGTTTCTGACGAAGGTGCCCCATATATATGCGTAAATAGTGACTATGTTCCACGGCGTTGGGTCCCCACACCTGACTTAGCAGCTGGCGCTGGGTGAGAACCTTACCGTGATTGTTAAGCAGCACGGCGAGCAGGCGAAATTCAATGGGCGTGAGGTGAATTTCCTCTTCGCCGCGCACAATGCGCCGCGCGGCCAGGTCAACCCGGATATCCCCAAACGTGTAGGTTGGATCGGCAGGCGTGGTGGCGCTGTGGCGACGCAGCGCCACGCGCAGGCGAGCCTGTAGCTCGCCGATGCCAAACGGTTTAATCAGGTAGTCATCCGCCCCGGCATCCAGCGCGGCGATTTTATCCGTCTCTTCAGTACGGGCGGAGAGCACCAGAATCGGCATCTGGCTCCACTGACGGACTTCACGAATAAAATCGATGCCGTCACCGTCCGGGAGACCCAGATCGAGGATCACCAGGTCCGGCTTGCGGGTGGCGGCTTCAATTAACCCCCGCTGAAGCGTACCTGCATCATGGACGCGCAGACCGTCTCCTTCCAGCGCAGCGCGCAGAAAACGGCTAATGGCGATCTCATCTTCAACAATCAGAACGTTGATCACAAATCCTCTGGTAATTCATTAAGTTCTGGCGGGGTTTCCAGAGGAAGTGTAACACAAAAACGCGCACCGCCTTCCGGACGATTCTCCGCGGAAATGGAGCCGCCATGCACGTCAATGATCGCCTGGCAAATGGCCAGCCCCAGCCCCACGCCCGGAATGGCCGACTCCTTATTGCCGCGCGCGAATTTCTCGAAAATAGCCAACTCCTGCCCGGCAGGAATGCCCGGGCCGGTATCCCAGACGTTAAGGCGAAGCGCGCCGTCGTCCACCGTCGCATCCACCCCAATCTGCGCGCTGGCGCCCGCATATTTGGCGGCATTTTCCAGCAGGTTGATCAGCACCCGTTCAAACAGCGGACCATCAACGTGAATTAAGGTCAGGGGTTCGGGCATGTTCAGCGCAATATGTCGCCCGCCCATGCCGGGTTCGAGCATTTTCAGCGCGCTGCCCACCACCTCTTCCAGCGTGAGCCACTCTTTTTTGAGATTAAATCCGCCCGACTGGATACGCGCCATGTCGAGCAGGTTATTCACCAGGCGCGTGGTATTCAGCACGTGCTGGCGGATCTCGCTGGCCTGGAGTGCATGTTTAGAGCCTTCCGCCGCCAGGTCCAGCGTCAGAATTTCTGACTGACCGAACAGGACGGTGAGCGGGGTACGCAGATCGTGAGACAGCGCCGCCAGCAGCGAGTTACGAATGCTTTCACGCTCGCTCGCCAGCCGGGCCTGTTCCTCGCTGGCGGTGAGGGCCAGTCGTTCCAGCGCGCTGGCAACCAGCAGCGTAAACGTCTCCAGTAAACGCTGCTGCTCAGGGATCATCAGTTGGCGCAGGTTGGTAGGCTCCACGATGACCAGCCCCTGATTTTTATCGGCGCTGCGCAGGGGCAGAATTTGGTAGGGCACGCCGGGGAGGGTGTCGGTCCCTGCGCCCGCCGGTAAGCCTTTGTCAAAGCTCCAGCGCGCGATGGCTTCGTCCCAGGGCGTCATGCCTGTGGCGGACGTCAGCGGGCGCAGCTTGCCGTGTTCGTCCGGGAGTAAAATCAGGTTGCTGGCATGAAACGTCGAGCGGATAAACTGCTCGCTGGTCTGCACGATATCCAGCGGCGTGCGGCCCACCGCCAGCGATTTCGACATCTCATAGAGATGGCGCGTGCGCTGTTCGCGATAGCGGGCGATGCGCGCCTGATAGCGCACGCCCGCCGTCAGATTGCCGATCACCAGCCCGACGGTGAGCATGACGGCAAAGGTGAGGATGTACTGTACGTCCGAGACGGCCAGCGTCCCGCGGGGGGCAATAAAGAACAGATCGAAGCTGATGACGTTGATCACCGTCGCCAGGACCGACGGCCAGCGCCCGTAGAAGAGCGCCACCACCACCACGCCCAAAAGGTAGATCATCACCAGGTTGGCGGCATCAAACGCAATCAGCCACTGGCTGGCAATCACGGTAATCAGGGCGCAGAGCACGACGGCGACGAGACAGCCGCGAAGCTGAATGCGCCATTTATCGCTGAAGGTACGGCTGTCCGGCGCGCGATTGGGTAAGGGGGTAGGTTTGTCGTCCAGCGCCACGATCACCAGATCCAGATCCGGCGCGCGACGGGCCAGCTTGTCGGCAAAGGATTCGCGGCTAAACCAGCGCCGATGCTGACGACGGCCAATGACGATTTTCCCCAGGTTATGCTCGCGCGCGTAGCGCAGAATGGCCTTATCTTCCTGCGGATCGGAAAGGGTGGCGGTTTCCGCGCCCAGCTCCTGCGCCAGGCGCAGCGAACTCAGGATCGCGCGGCGCTGGTTTTCGGGCAGCGCGTGCAGCTGCGGCGTTTCAACATACACCGCATGCCAGACGCTGCCAAATTTGGCCGCCAGGCGCGCGGCGGTGCGTACAAGCTTTTCATTGCCGCTGCCGTGGCCCACGCACAGCAGGATGGCGTCCCGCGTGTGCCAGACGCGTTCCTGTCCCTGTAAATCGCGCCAGGCGCGCATCTGATCGTCCACCCGGTCGGCGGTTCGGCGCAGGGCCAGCTCGCGCAGGGCAATCAGGTTGCCTTTACGGAAGAAATGTTCGATGGCGCGCTCGGCCTGGCCGGCGATATAGACTTTGCCTTCGTGCAGGCGCTGGCGCAAATCATCGGGCGGCAGGTCGACCAGCACCACCTCATCCGCGGAATCAAAGAAGGGATCGGGCACCGTCTCGCGTACCTGAATGCCGGTCACGCCGCTGACCACGTCGTTCAGGCTTTCGAGATGCTGAACGTTAACCGTGGTGAACACATCGATACCGGCTTCAAGTAATTCTTCAACGTCCTGCCAGCGTTTGGGGTGGCGCGAGCCTGGCGCATTGCTGTGCGCCAGCTCGTCCATCAGGATAAGCGCGGGGCGGCGGGCGAGGGCGGCATCAATATCAAACTCCGTAACTAACCGACCACGGTGGCTGATGCGGCGGGGCGGCTGGGTAGCCAGCCCCTTCAGCAGCGACGCCGTCTCTTTGCGTCCGTGGGTTTCAACCACGCCGATCAGAATATCGAGCCCCTGCGCCCGAAGCCGCTGGGCTTCCGTCAGCATGGCGAAGGTTTTCCCGACGCCCGCGCAGGCGCCGAAGAAAATTTTCAGCTTGCCGCGATGGGCTTCAGCCGTCTGTTCAAGCAGCCTGTCCGGATCCGGGCGCATGGGCTCGTCGGTCATTTAGTTTTTCCTTAGCGCGTCCAGCGCCAGATTCAGCTCAACAATATTTACCACGGGCGTGCCGATGAAGCTGACCAGCGGCTTTTGCGTGTGCTCTGCCACCAACTGGCTCACCTGTTCGACGGTCAACTGACGGACGGCGGCGACGCGCGGGATCTGCCAGGCCACCGCTGCCGGCGTCAGGCTGTAGTCCAGCCCGCTGGCCGAGGCGGTCACCAGCTCTACGGGCACCTCGCGGCTGGCCTGCGGATTCGCGGCGCGCAGGGTTGCCACGCGTTCAGCGACGGCTTTGTCCAGCTCCGGGTTGCTGCCCGCCAGGTTACTGCCGCCGGATGCCATCGGATTATACGGGCTTTCGGCAGTGGCGGAAGGGCGTCCCTGGAAGTAGCGAGCATCCGTAAAGTTCTGACCAATCAGGCGAGAGCCGCGGTTTTCGCCGTTTTGTATAATCAGCGAGCCGTTGGCCTGATCCTCAAACCACCACTGGCCCAGCGCGGTGGTTACCAGCGGGTACAGCCCGCCGGTAATGAGAGACAGCAGAATAAACAAAAGTATAGCGGGGCGTAACATCGTCATTTGATTCACCTTTTAAACCAGCCCGAACAGGGTCAACAGCAGGTCGATAGCCTTGATACCGATGAAAGGCACCACCAGCCCGCCCAGGCCGTAAATCCACAGGTTGCGGCGCAGCATGGCGGCCGCCGTGAGCGGCTTATAGCTCACGCCCTTCAGCGCCAGCGGGATCAGGAAGACAATAATCAGGGCGTTAAAAATCACTGCGCTCAGAATGGCCGAGGCCGGAGAGTGCAGGTGCATCACGTTCAGGGCGTTTAATTGCGGATAGGTCGCAGCAAACGCGGCCGGAATGATGGCGAAATACTTCGCCACGTCGTTGGCGATACTGAACGTGGTCA
>OKAL01000542.1_pt1 | contig 11526 bp, 10 predicted proteins | sample 1612781 | NCBI WGS metagenome assembly OKAL01 (sample SAMN04436817, study PRJEB24849) | human gut metagenome | biome: human gut; feature: NICU; material: stool | host: Homo sapiens | place: USA: Saint Louis, MO | collected 2011-05-05 | reverse complement strand
GTGCTATGGTACATACATTCACAAATGTATGTAAATCTAACGCCTGTAAATTCACTGACCTATGGCACGAAAAACCAAACAACAAGCACAGGAAACTCGACAGCACATTCTCGATGTCGCTCTGCGTTTGTTTTCGCAACAAGGGGTATCATCCACCTCGCTTGCGGAGATCGCAGCAGCCGCTGGTGTCACGCGCGGCGCGATCTATTGGCATTTCAAAAACAAATCGGATTTATTCAGTGAAATCTGGGAGCTAGCAAAACCTAACATTGATGAGTTAGAGACTGAGTATCAGGCAAAATTCCCCGACGATCCACTATCAGTATTAAGAGAAATTTTAATTTACGTTCTTGAAGCTACCGTGACAGAAGAACGCCGACGTTTATTGTTGGAAATTATATTCCACAAATGCGAATTTGTCGGGGAAATGGCCTCAGTTCAGCTAGCTCAACGCAGTCTGTGTATTGAAAATTACGACCGTATCGAACAAACATTGCGGCACTGCATGAACGCCAACATGCTGCCGGAAAATCTGAACACGCGTCGCGTGGCGGTGCTGCTGCGTAGTTATGTTACCGGAATTATCGAGAACTGGTTATTTGCCCCTGAATCTTTTGATCTGAAAAAAGAGGCTCGGGAATACGTCGCCGTGCTGCTTGAGATGTGTCTTCTCTGCCCAACCTTGCGGGTTAACGTAGCGGAAACCTGTTAACTCTCTGGGTCTGTACCAGGAATTCTCCTGGTCATTTTGCCTCCTGCTATTCTGCCGGTCACAGCCGTGATATTCTTGCCGCTTGACTATTTTCGGTCACTTTTCCGGTTCAGAAACCTTCATTCTCATGACTATGTTGCAGCTCTATAAACGTTCACAGCATCTTATTGCTATTACCATTCTTTTCTTCATTCTATTGCTATCCTGCCAGTCATCTGCATTTGCGCGGGCGCAACAGAGTGGTGAACTGCCGACGAAAGCGGATATTCAGAGCCAGTTAGACACGCTGAATAAACAAAAAGATCTCTCCGCACAGGATAAGCTGGTTCAACAGGATCTCATCGATACCATTGCCACGCTGGATAAAATCGATCGTGTGAAGGATGAAACCGTACAGCTTCGGCAAAAAGTTGCCCAGGCGCCGGAGAAAATGCGTCAGGCGACGGATGCGCTAAATTCGCTTAGCGATGTCGATAATGACGATGAAACGCGAAAAACGCTGAGTACGCTCTCCTTACGACAGCTTGAGTCGCGCGTGTCGCAGGTCCTGGATGACCTGCAAAGCTCGCAAAACGATCTGGCCGCTTACAACAGCCAACTGGTATCGCTGCAGACACAGCCAGAACGCGTACAAAATGCGATGTACACTGCGTCGCAACAGATGCAGCAAATCCGCAATCGACTCGATGGCACCACTGTGGGAGAGGCGGCTTTACGCCCCAGCCAGCAGGTGCTGCTGCAGGCGCAGCAAGCGTTGCTGAACGCGCAGATCGACCAGCAGCGTAAGAGCCTCGAAGGGAATACCGTTTTGCAGGATACCCTGCAAAAACAACGCGATTATGTGACGGCGCACAGTAACCGCCTTGAACACCAGCTCCAGCTCCTGCAAGAGGCGGTGAACAGCAAACGACTGACGTTAACCGAAAAGACGGCACAGGAAGCGGTAACGCCGGACGAAGCCGAGCGTATTCAGTCCAATCCGTTAGTGAAGCAGGAGCTTGATGTTAACCATCAGCTCAGCCAGCGCCTGATTGCCGCGACTGAAAACGGCAACAGCCTGATGCAGCAAAATATCAAGGTCAAAAACTGGCTTGACCGCGCGCTGCAATCCGAACGCAACATTAAAGAGCAGATCGCCGTTCTGAAAGGCAGTCTGCTGCTGTCGCGCATTTTATATCAGCAACAACAAACGCTGCCGTCGGCGGATGAGCTTGCCGATATGACCAACCGGATCGCCGATTTGCGTCTGGAGCAGTTCGAAGTTAACCAGCAGCGCGATACGTTGTTCCAGAATGATGCGTTTGTCGCCAAACTGGAAGAAGGGCACAGCAACGACGTTAACCCTGAAGTCCATGATGCCCTGCTGCAGGTCGTGGATATGCGTCGTGAACTGTTGGATCAGCTAAATAAGCAGCTGGGCAACCAGTTGATGATGGCGATTAATCTGCAAATCAACCAGCAGCAGTTAATGAGCGTGTCGAAAAACCTGAAAGAGATCCTCACGCAGCAAATCTTCTGGGTTAACAGTAACCGTCCGATGGACTGGGACTGGATCAAAGCCTTTCCGCAAACCCTAAAAGACCAGTTTAAGTCGATGAAAATCACGGTGAACTGGGAAAAAGCCTGGCCCGCCGTGTTTATTGCGTTCCTGGCAGGGCTGCCGCTGCTGCTTATCGCCGGGTTAATCCGTTGGCGTTTGAAGTGGCTGAAGGATTATCAGGCAAAATTAGCCGCCGCGGTGGGGAACCTGCGCAATGACAGTCAGCTTAATACGCCAAAAGCGATTCTGATCGATCTCATCAGAGCCTTGCCGGCGTGTCTGATTATCCTCGCGGTGGGTCTGATTCTGCTAACTATGCAACTGAATATTAGCGACCTGCTGTGGGCGTTCAGTAAGAAGATGACCATCTTCTGGCTGGTGTTTGGTCTGTGCTGGAAGGTGCTGGAAAAAGATGGCGTGGCGATACGTCATTTTGGCATGCCAGCGAAGCAGACCAGCCACTGGCGTCGCCAGATTGTGCGTATTAGCCTTGCGCTGTTGCCGCTTAACTTCTGGTCGGTCATTGCTGAGCTGTCGCCGCTTAATTTGATGGACGATGTGCTTGGCCAGGTGGTCATTTTCCTCAACCTGCTGCTGATCGCCTTCCTGGTATGGCCAATGTGCCGCGAAAGCTGGCGTGACAAAGAGTCGCATGGTCTGCGTCTGGTCACTATTACCGTGCTGTCTATTATTCCGATTGCATTAATGGTGCTGACGGCGACAGGGTATTTCTACACCACGCTGCGCCTGGCGGGCCGCTGGATTGAAACGGTCTATCTGGTTATCCTCTGGAATCTGCTGTACCAGACGGTGCTGCGAGGGTTGAGCGTAGCGGCACGCCGTATCGCCTGGCGTCGTGCGTTAGCGCGTCGTCAGAACCTGGTGAAAGAAGGGGCCGAAGGCGCAGAGCCGCAGGAAGAACCGACTATTGCGCTGGAGCAGGTTAACCAGCAAACGCTGCGTATAACCATGCTGGTGATGGTTGCCCTGTTTGGTGTTCTGTTCTGGGCCATTTGGTCTGATTTGATCACCGTGTTCAGCTATCTCGACAGCATAACGCTCTGGCATTACAACGGCACCGAAGCGGGTGCGGCAGTGGTGAAAGACGTCACCATGGGCAGCCTGTTGTTTGCGATTATTGCGTCAATGGTCGCGTGGGCGCTGATCCGCAACTTACCCGGCCTGCTGGAAGTGCTGGTGCTCTCGCGACTGAAGATGCGCCAGGGGGCTTCTTATGCGATCACCACGATCCTGAATTACGCCATCATCGCCATTGGTGCGATGACGGTCTTCGGATCGCTCGGCGTTTCGTGGGATAAGCTACAGTGGCTGGCCGCTGCTCTCTCGGTTGGTCTTGGTTTCGGCTTGCAGGAAATTTTCGGTAACTTTGTTTCCGGTCTGATTATTCTGTTTGAACGCCCGGTACGCATCGGCGATACCGTGACCATCGGTACGTTCTCCGGAACGGTCAGCAAGATCCGTATCCGTGCCACCACCATTACTGACTTCGATCGCAAAGAGGTGATCATCCCGAACAAAGCATTCGTGACGGAGCGTTTGATCAACTGGTCGCTCTCCGATACCACCACGCGTCTGGTGATCCGCATTGGCGTGGCCTATGGTTCGGATCTGGACAAAGTGAAGAAGGTGCTGTTGCAGGCGGCGACAGAACACCCGAAAGTGATGCACGATCCGGAGCCTGCAGTGTTCTTTACCGCCTTCGGTGCCAGCACGCTGGATCATGAGCTGCGTTTATACGTGCGTGAATTGCGCGATCGTAGCCACACGGTTGATGAACTTAACCGGGCGGTCGATCGTTTGTGCCGTGAAAATGACATTGATATCGCCTTTAACCAGCTCGAAGTTCACCTGCATAACGCGAAAGGTGACACCGTGACCGAGGTTAAACGTGACATCATTAAAGGTGACGATCCGACGCCTTCGGTAGGTTAAGAGAAATAATCATCAGGCCTGCGAGCTTCGATTCATTCGTAGGCCTGATAAGTGCAACGCCATCAGGTTCTCAGTTACAGCTCTTTTTTAGATAAAGAGAGCAGTTTCTTCTCGTAATCCTGCTTCACAATCTCCAGTGCTTTCAGAACTGTTTCAGGCTCCATCTGATTCTCTTCAAGCAGGACAATCAAATCGACGGCCAGTTTGACTTCATCTGGGGCGTTCTCTAATGACATAAATTCTCCGGGGATTAGCGGGTTAAACGCGCCAGCACATTATCTATTCTTGCCAGTGCATGACGACAGCGTGCCAGTCGAGCCTCGAATGCCTCTACTTCGCGATGCAGTTTTTGCTGTTCTTCAAAGCCCGTAACCTGCGCCAGGCGTTCTTTACGTTCACGCGTCATTTCAACCAGGCGGCGCTCAAACTCCTGGTGTTGAACTCGCTTACGCTGCCAGCGCGCCAGGCCAGGAGAGGCGCTGTCCCACTCCCGGAGCGACCAACTGGCGGTTTCACGTGAAATCGCCTCTAACTGTGAGGCAAGGTGTTCCGTAAGCCAGGTAATTTGTGGTAGTTGTTGCTGTTCAACTGCGCGACGTAGAGCAGTGAGATTATCATCAGCTTCATCCAGACAGGCCTGTAGCAACGTGCTGCGGGTGTGAAACAGATGCCTGTCAAAGCGGGCGCTAAGCGTGGCATGGTGTGCCAGTGGGGCACAACGCTGCCGCAAGCGGTTAAGCTGGTTTTCGAGCGTCTGAAGCAGCATGACGGTTTTCACGACAACACTCCGATGAAAATGAGAACTGTTATGATAAAGTAGCGATTCTCTGTGTTAAGTATTCATATTATGCAACGCATTATTCTAATCATCATAGGCTGGATAGCGGTAGTGTTAGGAACGCTGGGCGTTGTATTGCCTCTGTTGCCGACAACGCCGTTTATCTTGCTGGCCGCCTGGTGTTTTGCTCGCTCATCGCCGCGTTTTCACGACTGGTTGCTGTACCGTTCGTGGTTCGGCGGGTATCTGCGCCACTGGCAAAAACACCGCGCGATGCCGCCGGGAGCAAAGCCGCGCGCTATTTTGTTGATCCTGGTGACGTTTAGTATTTCACTGTGGCTGGTCAATATGATGTGGGTACGCGGCCTGCTGCTGGTTATTCTCGCCTGTTTACTGATTTTTATGTGGCGGATCCCGGTGATTGATGAAAAACAACAAAAGCAGTAAAGCGCAATAAACGCTGTTGCAATTGTCTCTCACAGCCAGTAAATTCGACCGTTTTCGAGCACAGGCGCAGGTGGTCAAAGGTTAAGCAAATATAACCTTGGCTCTTATACAGACACAAAATCATTCAAGATACGTCGAGGATGAAGTGTATAGTGCGCCGTGAAGTAATACTGTATTAATCAGGCACAAACTTATGACCGCGACTGCACAGCAGCTTGAGTTTCTCAAAAATAGCATCAAAAGCATCCACGATTACCCAAAACCGGGCATTCTTTTTCGTGATGTCACCAGTTTACTAGAAGACCCGAAAGCCTACGCCCTCAGTATTGAATTGCTGGTTGAACGCTACAAAAATGCGGGTATCACTAAAGTGGTTGGTACCGAAGCGCGTGGCTTCCTGTTTGGCGCGCCGGTAGCGTTGGGTCTGGGCGTTGGTTTTGTTCCGGTACGTAAACCCCGTAAGCTTCCGCGTGAAGTTATTGCTGAGAGCTATGAGCTGGAATACGGCACCGATCAACTGGAAATCCACGTAGATGCCATCAAACCTGGTGATAAAGTCCTGGTTGTGGACGACCTGCTGGCAACTGGCGGCACGATTGAAGCGACCGTGAAACTGATCCGCCGTCTGGGTGGCGAAGTGACCGATGCTGCATTTATCATTAACCTGTTTGATCTGGGCGGCGAGCAGCGTCTGGAAAAGCAGGGACTGACCTGTTATAGCCTGGTTCCATTCCCGGGCCACTAATTTCGGGCTATCTTATCTCGGCAGATTAATACCGAGACACACAACCTCGCCGTCGCTGCGAGGTTGTGTTAGCATTATCCCCCTGTGAATCCACCCTCCAGCCTTTCAGAGCCTGCCAATGAGTTATCAGGTCTTAGCCCGAAAATGGCGCCCACAAACCTTTGCTGACGTCGTCGGCCAGGAACATGTGCTGACGGCACTGGCGAACGGCTTGTCGTTAGGGCGTATTCATCATGCTTATTTGTTTTCCGGCACCCGTGGCGTCGGGAAAACGTCAATCGCCCGTTTGCTGGCGAAGGGATTAAACTGTGAAACCGGCATCACCGCTACGCCGTGCGGCGTGTGTGATAACTGCCGTGAAATCGAGCAGGGGCGCTTTGTCGATTTGATTGAAATCGACGCCGCCTCACGCACCAAAGTCGAAGACACCCGTGACCTGCTGGATAACGTCCAGTACGCGCCAGCGCGCGGTCGCTTTAAGGTCTATTTGATTGACGAAGTGCACATGCTGTCGCGCCACAGTTTTAACGCCTTGCTGAAAACGCTCGAAGAGCCGCCCGCACACGTTAAGTTCCTGCTGGCGACCACCGATCCGCAGAAGCTGCCGGTGACTATCCTGTCGCGCTGTCTGCAATTCCATCTTAAAGCGTTGGATGTCGAACAGATTCGCCATCAGCTTGAGCATATCCTCAAAGAAGAGCATATCGCCCATGAGCCACGTGCGTTGCAACTGCTGGCTCGCGCCGCGGACGGCAGCCTGCGCGATGCGCTGAGCCTGACCGATCAAGCGATCGCCAGCGGCGATGGTCAGGTCTCGACCGACGCGGTCAGCACCATGCTTGGTACGCTGGACGACGACCAGGCGCTTTCGCTGGTTGAAGCGGTTGTGGCTGCGGACGGCGAACGCGTTATGACGCTGGTGAACGATGCCGCCGCGCGCGGTATTGAATGGGAAGCGCTACTGGTTGAGATGTCGGCTCTGCTGCATCGTATTGCCATGGTTCAGCTTTCACCTGCCGCGCTCGGCAGCGATATGGCCGCCATTGAACAGCGTATGCGCGAACTGGCGCGAATCGTCCCGCCAACCGATGTGCAGCTTTACTACCAGACCCTGTTAATCGGGCGCAAAGAACTGCCGTATGCGCCGGACAGGCGAATGGGCGTTGAAATGACGCTGCTACGTGCGCTGGCTTTTCATCCGCGCATGCCGCTCCCGGAACCTGAAGCCCCGCGACAGTCTTTTGCCCCGGTCGCCCCCACTGCGGTGATGAACCCGACGCAGGTGCCGCAGCAGCCTGCGGCAGCGCAACAGCAACAGAATGTACCGCTCTCCGATGCTACCAGCCAGGTGCTGGCGGCACGCAGCCAGCTGCAACGCGCTCAGGGAGCAACCAAACCAAAAAAGAGTGAACCGGCAGCCGCTTCCCGCGCGCGGCCGGTGAATAATGCTGCGCTGGAAAGACTGGCTTCGGTGTCGGAACGTGTTCAGGCGCGTCCAGCGGCCTCTGCGCTGGAAAAAGCGCCAGCGAAGAAAGAAGCGTATCGCTGGAAAGCGACCAATCCTGTTGCAGAAGTCAAAGAGGTCGTCGCTACGCCGAAAGCGCTGAAAAAAGCGCTTGAGCATGAAAAAACGCCAGAACTGGCGGCAAAGCTGGCGGCTGAGGCCATCGAACGCGACCCGTGGGCTGCACAGGTAAGCCAGCTCTCGCTGCCTAAACTGGTGGAGCAGGTGGCGCTTAATGCCTGGAAAGAAGAGAATGGCAACGTGGTTTGCCTGCACCTGCGTTCCACGCAGCGACACCTTAACTCCAGCGGCGCGCAGCAAAAACTGGCCGAGGCATTGAGCTCCTTAACGGGGTCAACGGTTGAATTGACCATCGTTGAAGATGATAATCCAGCGGTGCGCACGCCGCTGGAGTGGCGTCAGGCCATTTATGAAGAGAAACTCGCGCAGGCGCGTGAGTCGATTATTGCGGATAATAACATTCAGACGCTGCGTCGTTTTTTCGATGCGGACCTGGACGAAGAGAGTATTCGCCCCATTTGATCGTCAGCCCTTACGGTTTGACGGTCGTCATCCCTTAACGTGATTGAGAGAGAAGCCTATGTTTGGTAAAGGCGGTCTGGGTAACCTGATGAAACAGGCCCAGCAGATGCAAGAAAAAATGCAGCAGATGCAGGAAGAAGTCGCCAAGCTGGAAGTGACCGGCGAATCTGGCGCGGGTCTGGTAAAAGTAACCATCAACGGCGCGCATAACTGCCGTCGTGTGGAGATCGATCCAAGCCTGCTGGAAGACGACAAAGAGATGCTGGAAGACTTGGTTGCTGCGGCATTCAACGACGCCGCGCGCCGTATTGAAGAGACGCAGAAAGAGAAGATGGCCTCTGTTTCCTCCGGAATGCAGCTGCCGCCTGGCTTTAAGATGCCGTTCTGATGCAAACCAGCCCGCTGTTAACTCAGCTTATGGAAGCTCTGCGCTGTCTGCCGGGCGTTGGCCCGAAGTCTGCGCAGCGCATGGCGTTCACGCTGCTTCAGCGCGATCGCAGCGGCGGGATGCGTCTGGCGCAGGCGTTAACGAAGGCGATGTCGGAAATCGGCCACTGTGCCGATTGCCGCACATTCACAGAACAGGACGTCTGCAACATCTGCTCGAACCCGCGTCGCCAGGAAAACGGTCAGATTTGCGTGGTGGAGAGTCCGGCGGACATCTACGCCATTGAGCAAACCGGGCAATTTTCCGGACGTTACTTCGTGCTGATGGGACACCTGTCGCCGCTGGACGGTATTGGTCCTGATGATATCGGGCTGGATCGTCTTGAGCAGCGGCTGGCATCTGAGCAAATCAGCGAACTGATCCTGGCGACCAATCCCACGGTCGAAGGAGAGGCGACCGCCAACTATATTGCTGAGCTTTGCATGCAATATGACGTTGAAGCCAGCCGTATCGCCCATGGCGTTCCGGTTGGTGGCGAGCTGGAAATGGTCGATGGCACCACGCTGTCGCACTCTCTGGCAGGACGACACAAGATTAAATTCTGAACAAACGGAGGCCGCGACGGCGGCTTCCGCTTGAAATCCTTCCCGCTTGTCCCCATTTCACCCTCAACCTGTTTTTACCATTGAAAATGGCATTGTTGAGGTAGACCTACATGAAAGGACAAGAAACTCGTGGTTTTCAGTCAGAAGTAAAACAGCTTCTGCACCTGATGATCCATTCTCTGTATTCCAATAAAGAAATCTTCCTGCGTGAGCTTATCTCTAACGCCTCGGATGCGGCAGACAAGCTGCGTTTTCGCGCACTGTCTAACCCGGACCTGTATGAAGGTGACGGTGAGCTGCGTGTGCGTGTTTCCTTCGATAAAGATAAGCGTACGTTGACCATTGCCGATAACGGCGTGGGGATGAACCGTGATGACGTTATCGATCATCTGGGGACCATTGCGAAATCCGGTACTAAATCTTTCCTTGAATCCATGGGATCCGATCAGGCGAAAGACAGCCAGTTGATCGGCCAGTTCGGGGTTGGCTTCTACTCTGCGTTCATCGTGGCGGATAAAGTCACCGTGCGTACCCGCGCAGCGGGCGATAAACCGGAAAATGGTGTGTTCTGGGAATCTGCGGGTGAAGGTGAGTACACCGTTGCCGACATCACCAAAGACGATCGCGGCACCGAAATCACGCTGCATCTGCGCGAAGGCGAAGACGAGTTCCTTGATGACTGGCGCGTACGTTCCATCATCAGCAAATATTCCGACCATATCGCGCTGCCGGTAGAGATCGAAAAATCTGAAGAGAAAGACGGCGAGACCGTAGTTTCCTGGGAAAAGATCAACAAGGCGCAGGCGCTGTGGACCCGTAACAAGTCGGAAATCAAAGACGACGAGTACAACGAATTCTACAAACATATCGCGCACGACTTCACTGATCCGCTGACCTGGAGTCATAATCGTGTGGAAGGTAAGCAGGAGTACACCAGCCTGCTGTACATCCCGTCTCAGGCTCCGTGGGATATGTGGAACCGCGATCACAAGCATGGTCTGAAACTGTACGTTCAGCGCGTGTTCATTATGGACGACGCCGAGCAGTTCATGCCGAATTACCTGCGCTTTGTGCGTGGCCTGATAGATTCTAACGATCTGCCGCTGAACGTTTCTCGTGAGATCCTGCAGGACAGCACCGTCACCCGTAACCTGCGTAGCGCGCTGACCAAACGCGTACTGCAGATGCTGGAAAAACTGGCGAAAGACGACGCGGAAAAATACCAGACCTTCTGGAAACAGTTCGGCCTGGTGCTGAAAGAAGGCCCGGCGGAAGACAACGCTAACCAGGAAACGATCGCTAAGCTGATGCGCTTCGCGTCCACGCACACTGACTCCTCCGCACAAACCGTGTCGCTGGAAGACTACGTGTCGCGTATGAAAGAAGGGCAGGAGAAAATCTACTACATCACCGCAGACAGCTATGCGGCGGCGAAGAGCAGCCCGCACCTGGAACTGTTGCGTAAGAAAGGCATCGAAGTGCTGCTGCTTTCTGACCGTATCGATGAGTGGATGATGAACTACCTGACCGAGTTCGACGGTAAGGCATTCCAGTCCGTAGCCAAAGCTGACGAGTCCATCGACAAGCTGGCGGATGACGTTGACGAATCGGCAAAAGAAGCGGAAAAAGCGCTGACGCCGTTCGTTGAGCGCGTGAAAATCCTGCTGGGCGATCGCGTAAAAGAAGTGCGTCTGACTCACCGTCTGACCGACACGCCGGCCATCGTTACCACCGATGCGGACGAAATGAGCACCCAGATGGCGAAACTGTTCGCAGCTGCTGGCCAGGCCGTACCGGAAGTGAAATATATCTTTGAACTCAACCCGGACCACGTGCTGGTCAAACGCACAGCGGATACCCAGGACGAAGCGCAGTTCAAAGAGTGGGTTGAACTGCTGCTGGATCAGGCGCTGTTTGCTGAACGCGGCACGCTGGAAGATCCAAACCAGTTCATTCGTCGTATGAACCAGTTGCTGGTGTCCTGATAGCCGTAAGGTAATGCCGGATGATGCTAACGCGTGTCCGGCTTACACCATCTCGTCGATCCCTGGCCGGATACGGTGTTTACACCGCGATCCGGCATTTTCTCTCCTCATTTTTAATTTTCCCATCGTTAACCGTTTCAGCGTCGGGCGTCTTCCTTGAGCCAATTGCGTGATGGTGGTATCGTTTAGCGCTTTTTAAAAAATATCGACAACCTTTAAGGGGATTTTCGTAATGCGTATCATTCTGCTTGGCGCTCCGGGCGCGGGTAAAGGAACTCAGGCTCAGTTCATCATGGAGAAATACGGTATTCCGCAAATCTCCACCG
>OKAL01000535.1_pt1 | contig 11651 bp, 10 predicted proteins | sample 1612781 | NCBI WGS metagenome assembly OKAL01 (sample SAMN04436817, study PRJEB24849) | human gut metagenome | biome: human gut; feature: NICU; material: stool | host: Homo sapiens | place: USA: Saint Louis, MO | collected 2011-05-05 | reverse complement strand
ACGCTTCTTTGTTATCCAGCGTGACCACGCTTGGCGTGGAGAGGATGTCATTTTTGCCGTCGGTGGAAAGCGCAGTCACCAGCGCACCAAAATCACCGTTAAAGAAGCCGGTCGCCAGGCCAGTGAAGCTTGCCCCTTTCATAGTGCCATTTTTAATCTGGCTGATGGGCAGGCCGGTGGAGCCGAACTGCACGCCGCCGTGCTTGCTGGTCCACTGCACGCCGAGATCCAGGCCGTTCCCGTCCTGCACTTCCGCGATGATGGCTTCCACCAGCACCTGCGGACGACGGATGTCGAGCTTGTCGATCACCTTCTCAAGGGAGTTCATCACGTTAGGCTGGGCGGTAATCACCAGCGAGTTGGTTGCTTCGTCGGCGGTAATGTTCAGATCGCTGGACGCTGGCGCGGTTTTCGACTTCGGCGCGCCGGCCTTGTCCTTCAGCTGCTCGCCGATGCCGGTGAGTACCGGCACCACCTTGGTGGCGCTGGCATACTTGAGATAGAAGACGCGGGTATTCCCCTCGTTGTTCTGCTCGCGATCCAGCTGATGGATCAGGGAGCGGGTCCGCGCGCGCGCATCTTCCGAACCGCTGATCACCAGGCTGTTGGTTTCGTCATCGGCCACCACTTTGGTCGCCAGCTGCGGCGCGTTCTGCCCTTTCTGCTCTTCGTTGTTGAGGTTATTCAACATCTCCGAGAGCTCTTTGGCGGACGCAAAGCGCAGCGGCACGATTTCACGACGCTGAATACCGTCTTTGTCCACGCGCTGGACCAGATCCACCAGGCGGTTCACCACCGAAGCTTTACCGGTTAGCAGCAGGACGTTGGACGGCTCAAAGTGGACCACGTTACCGATGCCGGTGGCATCGTTGAGCTGACGCAGCAGCGGCGCCAGCTCGCGAACAGGCACGTTTTCCATGCGCACAACGCGGGTGATGATCTCGTCGCCTTTGCCCGGATTTTTACCGTCGGCCAGCGGCGCACCGGCGGTGCGGGCAATGCTCGAGCGCACCACTTTAACCATGCCGTTATCCATCGGGATCACCGACAGGCCGTACAGGTCCAGCACGCTCAGGAAAAACTGGTAATATTCGTCTTCCGTCAACACGTTATAGGTTCTGACCGACACCGTGCCCTGCACGGACGGGTCGACCAGAATGGTTTTGTTCAGATTGCGGCCTACCGTATCAATAAATTCGCGGATATCGGTGTTTTTAAAGCTGGCGCTAAAGTTAGCTGCGAGCAGCGAACTGGAATATAACGACAATGCGGTCAGCGCCACGCACGCCCAAGGAAATTTCTTCATGTCTGTACACTTGTTAATTGTTTAGAACATTGACCCGAATATTTTCAAGGTGAGCGTGACGTCTGACGACGACCTCCGCTTCTTTCATTTTCGACCAGTTGGCAATAATATCTTTTGCCTTTTCTGCATCGGTCATATCGACAGAATTGACTTTTACCGCCACATCACCTTTTTCCAGACCGGCATGACTGTAGAAGTCAGAGGCATTCCTTGGATTAATGTTGTAGCCTTCCAGCTGGCCCTTTTCGATAAGTGGCTTTAACACCAGATAATCATCCAGATGCACGCTTTCAGCACCAGCATCTTTCGTCGATTGGGTTACCGGGCCGCTGTCAACGCCGCCCTTAAAATAGTCAGGTTTATTTAACGCCAGTACCTGCGTAGCACCTTCGTAATTAACCACCACATTGTCTTTGTTTATTTCCTGAATAAAGGCATCGTTAAAACCGGTCAACGCCTCGCCTTCGCGATAGCTCTTTTGACCACCCGGCGTTTTGATCACGGCGAAGGACAACCAGGCATCGTCGCTGCGGACGATCCCCTCAATTTCGGCAGCGAGCGGGGCTTTTCCGGCTGCTGGCAGGTTGTCCTGACGCACGGCGGCGGTGAAAAGTGAAAATGTCTTTTCTTCCTGACGTTTTTTTTGCGGTTTCGCCGCTGCGTTCGCGAGTTTATTCGTCACTTTTTTATAATCTTTAAAAATGACGTAGCCTTGCTGACCGCAAAAAATCAGCAATACAAACATAATACAGGGCGTTATCCACCGTGAAAAAAGTGAGAGCCTCATTATTCATCTGGCCTTTAGCAAAGCGGAAATAAGCAGCGTCATGCTGCGCCAATATGTGACATAAATAGTAATTAGCGGCCTGACAATCGACCACCTGCTTCGCCGTTAACTTTGATAAAGAAAAAGATTGACCGTCAAAAAAACCAGTGTTAGAGGAAGCCGGCAGGTTATTTTTACCCTGCCCGTAAATTGACCATGACGCACCCTTGCCGTACTTTTCTGGACCATTGCTATTCATGCCCAGAGACGGTAAGTCGTTATGTATCAGAGTCATTTTAAATTTAATCACCCGCCTTTTCGAAAAATTACCCGCGCCTCGGGCGATTTCTTCGTGCCGTATCACCAGGATATTTTCAACCTGCTGAAAGAGAAAACCCAACAGGCGGGGATTATTGGGCTCTTTGCAGACGATGCCCCGCTGCTGGGCCAGTTCAGCGACGCCCTGAAATCCGCAACCCCTGACGTTATTGCCATCAACGCGTTTCCAAAACTGAGTGCCAGTAGCCTGCTGTATAAACTCAACCCGGGAACGAAAGAGAGCAAAAACCGGCTTCAGGCGGTGGATGCCATCCTGCACCAGTGGCAGGGGGGAAAAAGCAGGACGAAAGTGCTGGTGATTAGCCATACCGATGCCATGAAAGAGACCTGTCGGGAGGTGCTGGCTCTACTGATGACGCGCGCGCAGGAGCTGGAGTTTCGTCTGTCCGTCGTACTGATGGGTGCAGCGGATCGGGAAGCCGTTCTGATGCAGCAGTCTGAACTGCGTGAATATGCGCATACCTGCCACACCCTGCGACCCCTTACCTGCCGGGAGTTTCTCAGCTACGTTCAGGCGCAGTGTGAAGCGCACGGGTGTGAGCACTCGCCGTTGACCCCGGCGCGCGTGCGTAAAATGCATGCGCTGACCAAAGGGAATATCAGCAAGCTGAACGAGCTGGCGCACCTGTCGATGCTCGCCGCCTGGACCGAACGTGCAGAACAGGTTAGCCCGCGTCATCTGCGCCTGGCGGCCGGTGAGATCCTGCCTGCGAAAAAACACGGTATGCGCCTGGCTACCGTGGGGCTGTTCGCCTCCGTGCTGTTCGCTGCCTGCGGCTGGTATTTGACCTCCTCGATCGGAGCAAGACTTCCGATTCAACTGCCGGTGCCCGCGAGCTGGAAACAGCAGACGCCCATCGAGCAGGCGCCGGTGGTGCCGGCTATCGACAACGAGGTGGTTAATCAGCCGGATGCGATGCATCAGCTCTATCTGATGTGGGGGTATGACGCCTCGGCGGACGATGCCCTGTGCCAGAACGCCGCGAAGGTGAACCTGATGTGTAAGCAGGGAAATGCCTCACCGGACGCGCTGGCACAGGAAGGGTATCCGTGGGTGAGTGAACTGAAAACCGGCAACCACCTTAACTATGCCGTGGTCGCCCGCGTCGGGGATAACTCACTCGACCTGCTGATGAATAACCGCACCTGGCAGGTAAGCCGTCACTGGTTTAACCAGCATGCCACCGGCAATTATACCCAGCTGCACCGCCTGACGCCGGAAGGCAAAGACGCCATCAGCGCCGCCAGCGATGCGAAGGACATGGGGTGGCTGGATCAGCAGCTGAGCCAGGCCCTTGCCGAGCCGGAAACCCACGCTCAAACCTGGACGACGGAGATGATGAAACGTACCCGCGAGTTCCAGCAAAAAATGCATCTGCGCGTCGACGGTATCCCGGGTGAAGAGACGCTGATGCAGTTGATGCGCGACACTAACACCACGCCGAGCGTGCTGCTTCAGACCCCCCATGCCGCACCGGACGCGAAAACGCAGGAGAAGCATTCCTAATGTCTACCATCTGTCTTGCGGCTCAGCGCAGCTACGTTTCCGGGGAGGCGGTCTGGTTTTCGTACCGCATTCCCCGCCTGAGAAAAATCGCTTCTAACGCCTTTTTAGGAATAGTAAGCCTCTGCGTCATGCTGATGGCGGGGCTGTACGCCCACGTATACTGGCAACTGCGCCACCCTGCGCCGGAGCCGGTAAAAAAAGTGAACGTGGCGAAGCCCGAGACGCAGCTTTCCGATATGCACTACGTGTACGTGAGCAAGCCGTTCCCGCATCCGCACCCGAAACCCGTCCCGGTGCAGGCCGACGTTCCTGCCATGCAGGATCTGCCGATTAACAGCGACGACGCCGACTGGCAGCAGATGCCTGACGGCACGGTGCCGCACGATACCTCGCGGGATACCCTCCCCGGAACGGAAGCGCACGACGATGCCGTCTCCCCCCGCACGGAGGGTGACGACGCATCATTAACCGAACTGTTTAAGCAGGCGTTAAAAGAACAAGCGCAGGATTATTCGCAAGGGAAAATACCCGCACCGCCGGTTGACGAAACGCAGGATAATACTCAGGCGGGCGCATTACATAAAGAAAGTTCCCGGTCTCCATTAAGTAAAAAGGGAGACCGGCTGGAATAGTTAATATTTTTCAGGCAGGTTGGTGATATTAAGGAGCCGACCCTTTTCCACCACAATGTATTGACCTTTTTTCAGATCGGAGAGGATTTTTATAATCGTACTGCGCGCCAGGCTGGTGTATTCCTGAATATAATCATAAACATTAATATCGCGTTGATGATGTACAATCAGTTCATTAATTTCCAGCAAAAATTCGCGCACGACAGAATAGGCGCTGCGGGCAACCAGCACGTCATCGCGCTTGCTCAGGAGACAGATATACCAGGCCAGCACCTTGGTGAGTTCAGGCCACAAGCCTTTCTCGGTCATCAGTTGAGAGAAAACGCTTTTCGGAATCGAGCGCACCACGGTATTCGAGCGGACCAGGCCATACATATGGGACGAATGATAAAAAATGGAAGAGAGTCCAAAAATGCACTGCCCCTGCAGGGTGAACAAGCAGAGCTCGTCGGATTCGCGGCGGAATTCCACTTCACCGCTGACGATAATATGAATAAATTCATTATCGACGGTGGAAATTTTTTGCCATTTCTTTAACGATTTTTCTTCAAATCCTTCCGTTGCGGAAATGATTTTTTCTATTTCATGATGAGGACGTAATTTTCTGCCGTAAATGCTTAACATTGTTATACCCGAATTAAGATGTAAATTTTAGATAAAAAATGGCCACGGTGGAACCACCGAAACTATTCGTATAATCCTGATAAAAAACTTCAAGGAGAAGTGATAATAAAAATCACTATGCAGGTGTTAGCAAGCTATACGTCTATCTTAAATGAGGGTACTTTTAAGTCAATTAACTAAAAATGAATTGAGAATGTACTTAAGATTAATCTCAAGAAAACTAAGGTAATACGGCCTGGTCAGGGGCAGCCCTGAGGACTACCCTTGCCCATACTTCTCTAAAAGCGCCTCGGCGATGGCCAGGGTTTCTACGTCAGCCACGCCGTTCCACAGCGCGGGGCGGAAGTGCATTTGAAACGCGCTGATCACCCTCTTCTGCTGCTGTTCTGTGGCGTTGTCCGGCACCTCGTAGCCATAGCGTTTCAGCACATCAAGCAGCGCACCGCGCTCGACCTCCTGATAGCGCGGCCGCCCGTTAAGATAGAACGCCACGCGCGCGGGATCAGGCCAGGCACCTATCCCCTGCTGCGCCAGCTGCTGCCACGGAAACAGCGGGCCAGGATCGTCTTTACGCTGCGGGGCAATGTCGGCATGGGCAACCACGTTCTGCGGCTGAATGTCATAGCGGGCAATAATGTCCCTGGCAAGCGGGATCAGCGCTGCAATCTGCGCAGGCGCAAACGGGGTAAAGGTTTTCACGCCGTCACGCGTTTGCCAGCCGCGGTTCTCGAGCTCAATCCCCACGGACGTATCATTAATCCGGTTGGTGCCGCGCCAGAAGCTAATGCCCGCATGCCAGGCCAGCTCGCTCTCGGGAACCAGCTGCCAGATGCGCGGCTTGCCGTCCGGCGCCGGGGGGCTGGCGGGGATCAAATAGTGAGAGCTAACGTTTTTATCCGTCAGCGTGGCCAGCGAGCTGTCAAAATCATCCGCGGTGTAGTGGATCACCAGCACCTTGATGCGCGGGTAAGCCGCCTGCGCCTGATGACGCGTATCCAGCTCGTAGGCACCTTTATCGATAATCCCCTTTTCCGTAACGCATCCTGCCAGCAGCAGCGCCAGCAGGAGCGTGGCAAACGCACGCCTCATCGCAGGGTTTTCACCGCCGTACCGCTTACGCTCACCATCAGCATGCTGCCATCTTTCCCGACCGTTTCGTAGTCAATATCGATTCCCACGACCGCATCCGCGCCGAGGGCTTCCGCCTGCTCGCCGAGCTCTTTAAAGGCGATTTCGCGTGCTTTGCGCAGCTCTTTTTCGTATGCGCCAGAGCGGCCACCCACGATATCGCGGATACCGGCAAAAAAGTCACGGAAGATATTGGCGCCGAGAATCGCTTCGCCGGTGACCACGCCGCAGTACTCGGTTATTGTCTGTCCTTCCAGGGTTGGCGTTGTTGAAAACTGCATGGTTTCTCTCCTTCTTTAGCGTTCAATGCCTTAGGCACAGCATTATCGGTTCGTTACGCTATGATTGAAAGGATAGTTAATAAATAAGGAAATCAACATGCGCTATTCAGCTTTAACACTTTTCGTGCCCTGCGCGCTGGTGCTCAGCGCCTGTACCACCACGGTCACGCCAGCCTTTAAGGATATCGGTACCCGCAGCGGCCCCTGCATTGAGGGCGGCCCGGACACCGTGGCGCAGCAGTTCTATGATTACCGCATTCAGCACCGCAGCAACGACCTCACCGGCCTGCGCCCGTATCTGAGCGATGGTCTGGCAAAACTGCTTAACGATGCCACCCGCGATCCGCAGCACAACGCGCTGCTGAAATCCGACCCGTTCTCCAGCCGCACCACGCTGCCGGACAGCGCAGTAGTGGCCAGCGCGTCAACCATTCCGAACACGGATGCCCGTAATATTCCGCTGCGCGTGAAGCTGATGCAGGGCAGCCAAACCTGGCAGGACGAAGTGCTGATGATCCGTGAAGGCCAGTGCTGGGCGGTGGACGACGTACGCTACGTGGGCGGCAGCGTGCATGCCCCGGCCGGCACGCTGCGCCAGTCGATTGAGAACCGCTGATTCATCAGTGATAAAAATGTTACCCCCGTAAAATGTCCGGCATTTCTCGCGGAATGCCGACATTTATACTCGCCGCCTTTGCCCTTCGCTATTTTGTGCTATGTTTAAGAGGAAATACGGGTTATATTTAACTTTTAACGCAGAAATATTGCATAACTATTCTGTCAACGGTACTATCTGCGGCCTCAATTGCTATAGATTGCCTGGATGAGTAAAGACTGCCCCGATGAGTATTAAACTAAACGGCATTAACTGCTTCTACGGCGCACACCAGGCGCTGTTTGACATCACGCTGAACTGCCCGGAAGGCGAAACGCTGGTTTTGCTTGGCCCAAGCGGTGCAGGCAAAAGTTCCCTTCTGCGCGTCCTTAATCTGCTTGAAATGCCTCGTTCAGGTACGCTGGCAATTGCCGGTAACCATTTTGATTTCGCAAAGACGCCGTCTGATAAAGCGATTCGCGAGCTGCGTCAAAACGTCGGCATGGTCTTCCAGCAATACAATCTCTGGCCGCACCTGACGGTGCTGCAAAACCTGATTGAAGCCCCGTGCCGCGTGCTGGGCTTAAGCAAAGATCAGGCCATCGCGCGTGCCGAAAAGCTGCTGGAGCGTCTGCGCCTCAAGCCCTACAGCGACCGCTACCCGCTGCACCTGTCCGGTGGTCAGCAGCAGCGCGTGGCCATTGCCCGTGCGCTGATGATGGAGCCTGCGGTACTGCTGTTTGATGAACCCACCGCCGCGCTGGACCCGGAAATCACCGCTCAGATCGTCAGCATTATTCGCGAGCTGGCGGAAACCAACATTACGCAGGTTATCGTTACCCACGAAGTGGAAGTGGCGCGTAAAACCGCCAGCCGTGTGGTGTACATGGAAAACGGGTATATCGTTGAGCAAGGTGATGCGAGCTGCTTCGCTAACCCGCAAACCGATGCCTTCAAAAACTATTTATCTCATTGATTGTGTCAGGGGAAATATAATGAAAAAAGTATTACTTGCCGTGCTGCTTGCTGGCGTTACCCTTTCCGCTACCGCAGCTCAGACCATTCGTTTCGCCACGGAAGCCTAATAACTTCATATGGTATATGAGCCCAGTTTGAAGTCATTCCATCTGATGATGTAACTGCTCTTAATCCTACAGTGTGGCAGTAAGTTCTTTCGTCTCCCATAACACCAACTGATTGAATGTTAGGTAATACTGCGAAGTATTGCCATATTTCACTTTCAAGACCTGCTAAAGCTATTTCTTCTCTGAATATAGCATCAGCTTCTCTAACAACTTCTAATTTATCTTCAGTTACTTCTCCTAGAACTCTTATAGCTAATCCTGGTCCTGGGAATGGCTGTCTCCATACTAAGTGGTGAGGAATTCCTAATTCTTCTCCTACAGCTCTTACTTCATCTTTGAATAATTCTCTTAATGGCTCTATTAATGAGAATTCCATATCTTCTGGAAGTCCTCCAACGTTGTGGTGACTCTTAATTACTGCTGAAGTATCTGTTCCACTTTCAACAACGTCTGGATAAATTGTTCCTTGAACTAAGAATTTAATATCTCCTAATTTTCCAGCTTCTTCTTCAAATACTCTTATGAATTCTTCTCCGATTATCTTTCTCTTAGTTTCTGGATCTGAAACTCCTTTTAATTTACCTAAGAATCTATCTTGAGCATTAACTCTGATAAGGTTCATATCAAAACCTTCTTTGAAGATTTTTTCTACTTGATCTCCCTCATCTTTTCTTAATAGACCGTGGTCAACAAAGATACAAGTTAATTGCTTACCTACAGCCTTGTGAACCATAACAGCTGCAACTGATGAATCAACTCCACCTGATAATGCACATATTAATTTTTTATCTCCAACTATTTTCTTGATTTCAGCTATTTTTTCTTCTGCGAAAGAAGCCATTGACCAAGAATTTTCTAATCCACATATATTGTAAAGGAAATTTCTCATCATGTTTTGACCAAATGGAGTATGCTCAACTTCTGGATGGAATTGAACTCCATAAAGTCTTCTTTCTTCGTTTTCCATAGCTGCTACTGGACAAACATCTGTATGAGCTATGATTTTGAATCCTTCTGGTGCTTCTGCTATGTAATCAGTGTGACTCATCCAACAAGTTTCATCTGCTTCTATTCCAGCAAATAATTTTGATGAATTATCTAAAGTTACATTAGTTTTTCCATATTCTCTTACTGGAGCAGTATCAACTTTTCCTCCTAAAAGGTGTGCCATTAATTGATCTCCATAGCATATTCCTAATACAGGAACGTTTAAGTTGAATATTTCTTTATCTAATGTAGGAGTGTTTTCTCCATAAACTGAGTTTGGTCCACCAGTGAATATTATACCTTTTGGATTCTTTTCTTTTATTTTTTCTATGCTGTATGTGTAAGGTATTATTTCACAATAAACTCCACATTCTCTAACTCTTCTAGCTATTAATTGATTATATTGCCCACCAAAGTCGACAACTAAAACTAAATCTCTCATTTGCTTTCCTCCACAATTTCATTTTCCGTTTATGTATAAAATATATTCAACAAAATGTTAAAACTTAATATATATTTCAACATTTTGCTGAAGCTTTTAATCTAATTATTATTGGTTAACACTGTAGTTTGGTGCTTCTTTAGTTATGTTTATATCATGAGGGTGACTTTCTCTAAATCCTGCTGAAGTTTGAACAACAAAATTAGCATTTTCATATAAATTATCTAAAGTTGGTGCTCCTAAGTAACCCATTCCTGATTTTATTCCACCTATTAATTGGTATATAGTATCTGCTAAATGTCCTTTGTAAGCAATTCTTCCTTCCACACCTTCTGGAACGAATTTCTTAGTACCATTTTGGAAATATCTATCACTTGATCCTTTTGCCATTGCTCCAAGTGAACCCATTCCTCTGTAAACTTTGTAGCTTCTACCTTGATATATTTCTATAGCCCCTGGCGCTTCTTCACATCCTGCAAAGATTGATCCCATCATAGCTGCACAAGCTCCAGCTGCTAAAGCCTTAACTATATCTCCTGAATATTTTAATCCACCGTCAGCTATTACTGGTATTCCTAATTTTTTACCTTCTTCAGCACAATCCATAACTGCTGTTAATTGAGGAACCCCAACACCTGCAACTATTCTTGTAGTACATATTGATCCAGGTCCTATACCTACCTTAACACAATCTGCACCTGCTTCTGCTAAATCTCTTACAGCCTCTGGTGTAGCTATGTTACCAGCTATTACTTGAAGTTCAGGATATTTAGCTTTTATTCTCTTAACTCCTTCAATAACTCCTTTTGAATGACCATGAGCTGTATCTAAAACAATAACGTCAACCTTTGCTTTAACTACTGCATCTACTCTTTCCATCATGTCATTAGTTACACCGATTGAAGCTCCACATAAAAGTCTTCCTTTTTCATCTTTAGCTGCATTTGGGAAAGCTTTAGCTTTTTCTATATCTTTTATAGTTATAAGTCCTTTTAGATTATTTTCATCATCAACTAAAGGAAGCTTTTCTATTTTATGTTGCTTTAATATTTCTAATGCTTCAGTTAATGTAGTTCCTTCCTTCGCAGTAACTAATGGACTTTTTGTCATAACTTCTGAAACTTTTTTATCGTAGTTTGTTTCAAATACTATGTCTCTGTTTGTTATGATTCCAACTAGTTTTCCTTCTCTTGTTACAGGAACTCCTGAAATTCTGTATTGAGCCATTAAATCTAAAGCTTCTCTTACTGTGTGATCTTCTGATAAGAATATTGGATCTGTTATTACTCCATTTTCTTGTCTTTTTACTCTATCAACTTCTCTTGCTTGATCTTCTATTGTCATGTTTTTATGGATTATTCCTATTCCACCTTCTCTAGCCATAGCTATTGCCATTTTAGATTCAGTAACTGTATCCATACTTGCACTCATTAATGGAATATTTAATTGAATTTTTTTAGTTAATTGAGTTTTTAAAGAAACCTCATTAGGTAGGACCTCTGATTTGTTTGGTACTAGTAATACATCATCAAATGTATATGCTGTTTTTAATATTCTTGCCATACTATCGCCTCCACACACTATCTTTAAGTTATTTACGTACAATTAAATGTTTTTCCGTATTTCTACCTTTTAAACTTCTACTTATTTTTTGAAAGCAAACTTGCAAATATACACAAAAGATGAAATTTTATTTTCAAAAAAAAGCATAATAACTCCCAAGTGAAGTTAATATGCTTATAGTACACCTATAGTATATCAAATTCACTCATAGACGGAAATTTAAGGTTTCCGGTAGAAACGCCTTGCCTTATTCAAAGCTTATACGAGTTTGTTTATATTCCGTTTTGTTTAATTTTTATTTATTATAATCTATGAAAGAAAGCTTGTCAACAAAATGCATAAAATAAATCCCAAAAGTTCATAACTGATTCTTAAACGTCATATTTTATATTATTT
>OKAL01000532.1_pt1 | contig 11806 bp, 15 predicted proteins | sample 1612781 | NCBI WGS metagenome assembly OKAL01 (sample SAMN04436817, study PRJEB24849) | human gut metagenome | biome: human gut; feature: NICU; material: stool | host: Homo sapiens | place: USA: Saint Louis, MO | collected 2011-05-05 | reverse complement strand
CAGACGCTCGACGGAATTATTTCGATCACCGGGACGGAATCGCAACCGCTGACAAAATGATTCGCGGCATGCAGGACTACATCAAAGAGCAGTGTCTTAAGTGATTCGTCACCCAAATAACAGAGCCTGACTTCGGTCGGGCTTTTTTATGCCCGAATTTCACCGCGCACCGCAGCGCATTCAACCCACGTCGAACCATACCCTTTGAAATGAGCCTTTGAGGAAGTCAGTTAGTGCTGGCGAGCCTCGACGGGCTGATTTCCTATGCGGCAAAGGTTCATCTCAAAGAAAGGTACACGCCATGCAATTAGTTGAAATCAAGAAGCTCGACCTGGTCACCAACTCGGCAGTGATCGCCAGTGGTGTCATGAAGGATCACAAGCCAGTGATTCAACTCATCAGGAAGTACAAAAGCGACCTCGAAGAGTTCGGAAGGGTGGAATTTGAAATGCGACCCTTTCAAACCGATGGAGGCATGCAGAAGCAGGAAATAGCACTGCTAAACGAACAGCAAACCACGCTGTTGATCACCTACATGCGAAACAATGAAGTTGTGCGTGAATTCAAAAAGCGCCTGGTAGCTGAATTCTTCACTATGCGCAGTGCGCTGGCGAAAAAGAAGATGGACCGCAACTCCGCGCGCCTGGAATACAAACCCATGACCGACGCCATCAAGCATGAGCGTGAGGCGCAGGGTAAGCAAATCGCCCCGCATCACTTCAGCAACGAAGCTGACCTGATTAACCGGCTGGCGCTGGGCATGACGGCGGCCAAGTTCCGTGTGCATCACGAAATCGGGAAGAAAGAGCCGATCCGCGATTACCTGACGCCGGAACAAATTCACTGCATCACCGAGCTACAGCGCGCCAACACGGTATTCATCAGCATGGGGTGGGACTTCGAACAACGCAAAGAAGTGCTGCGCGGCATGTTCGAGCGTAATCACCGCCAGCCACTTATCGAAGAGCAGCACCGCTTGGCCGCATAACCACAAATCTGTGGTTTTTGAGAGCCACTTTCACAGCGGCTTTCCATTACAAAGCTCATCTCCGGGTGGGCTTGATAATGGATATCCCACTGAGCGGATAAATCAAAAATAACCCCTGCAACGGATAATGACGGAGCAACAAATGGCAAAAGCCAAATGGCACAGACTTCCGGCATTCACCATTCCGCTGTTTCAAAGTGCGCATGTCTACCTCGCAACAACCAGAGAACAGTTTCAGCACGCTGATAAATTCCTTGGCGGCAGCGGGGATGAGAGGCCGTTTAACTCTGGACTGGCAAGCAACTATGAAAACACCGATACCGGAGAGCGTTGCTACCTGATCGGAGTATTCGATAATCAGATATCCACGCTCGTTCATGAATGCGCTCACGTATGCTTTTACGTTTGCTGTGATGTCGGCGTGACAACCAAGCCGGAAGACGCCAACGAAACGTACTGCTACATGCTGGATCGCATGTTCAGTCACTTCCTGCCATACATCAAACAGGAATAAACAATATGGCAAAACCGGACTGGGGCGCGCTTCAGCAACGGTTCCTGTCCGACCATGCCGTAACCGGCGTATCACCGAAGGATTGGTGTGAAGCGCAGGGACTGAATTATGCAACCGCACGCCGATATATCAAAAAACCTTCTGCGCAAACTGCGCAAAAATCTGCGCAGAAAAAAGTGCGCACTGCGCAGAAAGAACAAAGCGCAGAAGAGCTGGTGGATGATGATGGATTAACGGCACAGCAAAGGCGTTTTGTCGCAGAATACCTAAAGGATGGTAACGCCACACAAGCAGCTATCAGGGCGGGTTATAGCAAAAAATCCGCTGAACAAATCGGTTATCAACTTCTTCAGAAAACTTCAGTTGCACAGGCCATTGCGCAGCAGCAGAAAGCCTCCATTGCGCGCACGCTTGGCAGTGCTGATGAGGTTCTCTCCCAGATGTGGCAACTTGCCACTTTCGATGCAAACCAGCTTTCACAGTATCGTCGCGGAGCTTGTCGCTATTGCTGGGGCTTTGGCCACCAGTATCAGTGGCGTGATGCCGTGGAGTTTGAAGAGAAGCTCGCTGAGGCTGTAGCGAAAAAAGGTAAAGAGCCAAATGATAGGGGCGGCTATGGCTACGATCACACCCGAGAGCCTAACCCTGGCTGTCCGCGCTGCAACGGCGATGGTATTGGCCAGCCGTATTTCGCCGACACCCGGAAACTCTCCCCTGTTGCTGCTCTGGCTTATTCCGGTGTGAAGCTGGGGAAGAATGGCGTCGAGATAACCGCTATCAGCCGCGAGCGCATGTATGAAGCCGTTATGAAGCGGCTTGGCCTGGCAGATAGCGAATTCGCGCAGCGCCTCCAGCAGATCGAAATCGACCGCCGGCAGCTGGAGGTTGAGAAACTCCGCAAAGAGCTGGCCGGTGATGGTGATGATGACGAACCAACGCCAGTTGCAATCAATATCAACGTAGTGGACGCGAGGGCGGAAGATGGGGATCAGCCCGACACTTAATATCCCTCAGGCGCGGTTCCTGGCAATGCAGCACAAATTCAAAGCCTACGTTGCTGGGTTCGGTTCCGGTAAGACGTGGGTGGGTTGTGGCGGCATTTGCAAAGGAATGTGGGAACACCCGAAGATTAACCAGGGCTATTTCGCGCCAACGTACCCGCAAATTCGTGACATCTTCTACCCGACGATTGAAGAGGTGGCCTTTGACTGGGGGCTGACCGTCAAAATCAACGAGGGGAACAAAGAGGTTCACTTCTACGAGGGGCGACGGTACCGCGGGACAACTATCTGCCGCTCGATGGAGAAGCCCGGCTCGATAGTCGGCTTTAAAATCGGTAACGCGATGGTGGATGAGCTGGACGTTATGGCGGCTGCCAAAGCGCAGCAGGCGTGGCGAAAAATCATTGCCCGTATGCGTTATAAGGTTGATGGGCTGCGTAACGGTATTGACGTCACGACCACGCCAGAAGGGTTCAAATTCGTCTACCAGCAGTTCGTTAAGGCTGTGCGTGAAAAACCTGAGCTTTCTGCTTTGTACGGGCTGATTCAGGCCAGTACGTTCGACAACGCGAAGAACCTGCCCGCGGATTACATCCCTTCGCTGATGAACTCCTATCCTCCGGAGTTGATTAAGGCGTATCTGAGGGGGCGCTTCACCAACCTGACCAGCGGCACTATCTATCACCAGTTCGATCGACGCCTGAATAACTGCACCGATGAAGAACAGGCAGGCGAGCCGCTGTATATCGGCATGGACTTTAACGTTGGCAAAATGGCAGCCATCGTCCACGTCCTTCGGAATGGCGAGCCGCGCGCCGTTCGCGAATTGATAAAAGTTTATGACACGCCGGCCATGATAAAGCGTATCCAGGAAGAGTTCTGGCGCTACGAGGGCGGACGCTACGTGTCGTCCAGGCAGATTTATATCTTTCCAGATGCCTCTGGTGATTCGCGCAAATCGAATAACGCCAGCGCTACGGATATTGCGCAGCTCAAACAGGCCGGATTCAGCGTGGTGGTAAACGCAGCCAACCCGCCAGTGAAGGATCGCATCAACTCCATGAACGCCATGTTCTGCAATGGCAACGGCGAGCGCCGCTACAAAGTGAATGTTGCTCGCTGCCCGGTCTATACCGACAGCCTTGAGCAGCAGGTATGGGCGGCAAACGGCGAACCGGATAAATCAGCCGACAACGATCACCCCAACGATGCTGGTGGCTATTTCATCGTGAAGCAATTCCCGATCATCAAGCCGACCGGAAAAGTCACTCAACTACGGATGTAATTCCATGCCTGACATCTCAACACCCAATCTGGACTATGGGAACATGGTCGAGGCGTGGGATATCAACGATGCCCTGATGGGCGGCACGCTCTATATGCGACAGCTTGGAGAGTCTTATCTCCCGCGCTGGCCAAAAGAAGACAAAGAGGACTACAAAAAACGCCTCGCCGTGGCCACGCTTCTGCCAGCCTACGAAGAGACCATTAAGCAAAACATCGGGCGTGTATTCGCCGAGCCCATTAAGCTTGCCGAGAATGTGCCGGATCAGCTTCGAGAGTATGCGAAAAACTTCGACCTTGAGGGGACGCGCCTGGACGTATGGGCGCAGGCATTCTTCGGTCTGGCGATGCAGTATGGACTCTCCCACGCGCTGGTGGATTATCCCAGGGTGGACACCGAAAAGGTGAAAACCAAAGCTGAAGAGAAAGCTACCGGCGCGCGCCCCTATGTCACCATGCTTAATCCACGCCAGGTAATTGGCTGGAAGTCGAAAATGGTGGACGGCAAAGTGGTGCTGACTGCGCTGCGTATCAAAGAGGTTGTGGTCGAAGACGGCGACGACTTCGGGCAGACCAAGGTCGAGCAAATACGGTACCTGACACCTGGAAAGGTGGAAATTTACCGCAAGGCCAAAGATGCTGACGGTGCCGCGAACTGGGCGCTATTCGAGGAGTGGCAGACATCCCGCCAGGATATCACTCTGGTCACGCTCTACACCAAGCGCACCGGGTTTATGTGCGGATCACCGCCACTGCTCAACATGGCCCTGCTGAATATCAAGCACTGGCAGAGCCAGAGCGAGCAGGACAACATCCTGCACGTCGCCAGAGTGCCGTTGCTCACGGTGTTCGGGCTGGAGGAGGGGCAAGAACTTGTGATTGGCTCATCCTCTGCCACTTCATTCTCCGATCGGCAAAGGCAGGGCCTGGAATACGTCGAGCACACAGGTTCCTCCATCGGTGCCGGCAAAGAGTCGCTGTCAGAGCTGGTGGAGCAGATGCGACAGGCGGGTGCGAAGCTGCTGCGCACCGAAAACACCTCAACTAAATCGGTAGACCAGACCTCTGAAGAGAAAATGCAGGAGCAGTCACCGCTCTACACCATGGCGACAAGCCTGGAAGATGCGATCGACAATATCCTGCAAATCATGGCTGAGTACATCGGTGAAGCGGAAGGCGGCAACGTTGATGTGCGCACCGAGCTTGATGTCGAGTCGAAAGAGTTTAATCCACCAGCGGCGATGGCCATTCAGTCGCTGCGCCAGGGCGGTGACCTTCGTCGTATCGATGCAATCAGAGCCCTGCAAAAACTCAACCTGATTGATGCCGACGCTGATCCCGATGTGGTTCTGAGCGAGTTGCTTGCTGAGTCAGCATCTTTAACTGAACCGCCACCTGGCGAGGTGTGATATGGCTCGTTCGGTAAACGACAGGTTGCAGGACGAGACCATAGCTCACGGACTTTACGTGACGCGCTACGGTACGGGCGTTGCCCGACGAATGGTGACGCTGCTTAACAGGATGGATGCTGAACTGGCTGCCCGACTGCTTGTACTGCTGGAGGGTAAGCGCGCTGACAACTACAGCGCGCGTCGCCTTGCATCGCTACTGGCTGGTGTGCGGGATCTAAACCAGCAGGCCTACGAACCGGTCAATGCTGCTCTGATGCGCGAACTGACGCGTTACGCTGATTATGAGACCGGGTATCAGTTTGACCTGTTCAGCAGCCTCATTCCAGGACAGGTGCTTAAGCATGTCCCGCTGCAAAGCATTGTCCCGGAACAGGTCTATGCTGCTGCGGTGGCGCAGCCGTTCCAGGGGAGGTTGCTGAAAGAGTGGGGCAAGAAACTCGAATCGGATCGGCAGGAAAAAATTACCAGTGCCGTGCGCACCGGATTTCTTCAGGGTGAAACCGTCGAGCAAATTGTGAAGCGGGTCGCCGGCACGCCGCAACTTAAACGCCAGGACGGGGTTATCAATGCCTCACGTCGAGACCTTGCGGTAGTAACCCGCACGGCGGTGAACCATGTGGCCGCTACAGCGCGCCAGGAGTTCGCCCAAGCCAACAGCGATATCGTGAAGGCTAAACAGTGGTCTTCGACTCTGGACACCCACACCAGCCAGTGGTGCATCATCCGCGACCGCAAACTCTACTCGCTCGATGGCAAGCCGCTGGGCCATGCAATCCCATATCTGCGCGGGCCCGGCAAAATTCATTTCTGCTGTCGCTCATGCGAAATTCTGATCACTAAATCGTGGGAGGAATTGCAGATAGCCTCTGGCGAACTGAGCAGCGCCACACGCGCTTCGATGGATGGACAGGTGCCTTCGCATACCAGCTATGCCGAATGGCTCGTAAGACAACCGTACGCACGGCAGGAGCAGGTGCTGGGCGTTACTCGCGCGCGGATGCTGCGTGACGGCAAAATCACCGTGCCTGAGATGTTCAATGATGCCGGGGAGTTTTTGACCCTGGACGAGCTGCGCCGCGTGGATGCATCGGCGTTTGAGGGTTAACCATGCAAACTGAGAAAGACAAAACTGTCACCCTGACCGAGGCTGAGCGCAAATTCATCATGATTGCGATGATTGCCTATGCCTTATCTGGTGAGCCGTCAGAAGAAGACGCAAAAATCGCAGAGCAAATAATCAATAAGCTCTGAGCATTACAACATTCAACTCAAGGCTGCCTTCGGGCGGCTTTTTTTATGCCTGCCGCTAAGCGGATGCGACGCGGTGACCGGGTCGGATGACCTATTACCAATGGCCGGAAGGCTGGAGCAAAAACAATGAAACTGAAACTTGATGCTAACGGAAATGTGGTCGTTGAAAACGGTATGCCTGTGTACATCCATGATGATGGCAAAGAAATCCCGTTCGACGCAGCCGCAGCGATGACCAAAATCACCTCCCTGAACGGTGAAGCTAAAACTCACCGTGAAGCGAAGGAGGCGGCGGAAGCCAGTCTCGCGAAATTCTCTGGCATCACCGATCCGACCAAGGCGCTCGAAGCCCTGGAGATGATGACCAAAATCGACCAGAAAAAACTGATCGACGCTGGCGCTGTTGACCAGGTTAAGGCTGAGATTACCAAGGTATTCCAGCAGCAGCTGGATGAAGCGAACGGCAAGACCAAACAGCTCGAAAGCCAGCTCTACGACGAGATGATCGGCGGCCGCTTCGGTGGCTCCAAATTCATTTCAGAGAAGATGGCGATCCCGGCTGAGTTCGTGCGTTCGTACTTCGGGCAGAACTTCAAAATCGAAGACGGCAAGGTCGTGGCCTTCGACGGTCAGGGCAATAAGGTGTTCTCCCGCACCAAGCCCGGCGAGCTGGCCAGCTTCGATGAAGCGCTGGAATCTCTGGTCGAGTCGCACCCGCAGAAAGACTACATCCTCAAAGCGTCCGGCAACAGCGGCGGTGGTTCTCACCAGTCGCAGCATCAGGCTGGGCAGAAAACCATGAAACGCGCTGCTTTTGACGCCCTGCCACCAGCTGAACAACAGGCTGCGATTGGCGGCGGCACGAGCATCGTTGATTAATCGAAAGGAAAAATAAATGTCCAACACTTTGACTGGCCTGATCCCGACCATCTACACGGCACTGAACCGCGTATCCCGTGAGCAGGTGGGCTTTATCCCGGCGGTGGCCCGTAACGCTAAAGCCGATGCCGCGGCCAAAGACCAAACCGTGACCGCACCGGTAGCACCAAAAACCACCACCGTTGATATCACTCCGGCGGCAACCGCGCCAAACGACGGTGATCAGAACATTGGTACCGTGGACGTGAAAATCACCAAATCCAAAATGGCCCCGGTCAAATGGAATGGTGAAGAGCAGCTTGCCATCGGACCATCAGGCACTTATGACGTTGTCCTGGCTGACCAGTTTTCTCAGGCGTTCCGCGCACTGAGCAACGAAATGGATGCTGACCTGGCATCGCTGGCTTATAAGTCTTCCCGCGCTGTTGGTGCTCCAAAAGATACACCGTTCAGTGTCAAAGACGACCTGTCTGATGCGGCGAACGCTCGTCAGGTGCTGACTGATAACGGCGCACCAACCACTGACCTGCGCATGGTACTGGGCGGCGAAGCGATGGCGTCAATCCGTGGTAAACAGTCCGTACTGTTCAAAGCGAACGAAGCCGGTACCGATCAGCTGCTGCGTGAAGGCATCATTGGTCGTGTGATGGGCTTTAACCTGCACGAATCCGCCAACATCAAGCGCACCGCGAAAAGCACGGCGGCGGGCTATAAGGTCAATGGCGAGAAGAAAGAGGGCGACATCATTATTGCTATCTCTGCTGGCACTGGCGGTATTGCTGCCGGGACCGCAGTCAAGTTCGATGGTGATGACAACCAGTACATGGTTGTAGCGGCAACCTCTTCGACTATCACCATCGGCGCACCTGGCCTGCGTCAGGATCTGGCAGATCAGGCAACTGTCACTGTGCTGAGCGAGTTCGTGCCAAACGTTGCCTTTGACCGTAACGCATTCCTGCTGGCTTGCCGTACCCCGGCCATGCCAAAAGGCGGCGATACCGCTGATGACGTGATGAACGTAACCGATCCGGTCTCTGGTATTACCTTCCAGATCGCGCTGTACCGCCAATACCGTCAGGTGCGTTACGAGGTTGGTGTGGCGTGGGGTGTGGCCTCCGTTCAGCCTGAACATTCCACCATCATCATGGGTTAACCCAGGGGGCTTCGGCCCCTTTGTTATTCAGGAGGCCCGATGGCCGGATTAACAAAAGAGCAGCGCGCGCAGCGTGAAGCGGAAAAGCTTGCAGCTCAGCAGACCGCTGATAATAACCCTGCCCAGCAGGAACAGCAGCAGGAACAGCAGCAGGAACAGCAGCAGGAACAGCAGCAGGAACAGCAGGGTATTGAGCTGGTGGTCATGGTTCGCGACACCCCAGAATTCCCAGGCGGCCCGCTGCGCGCAGATGTTCATCCTGACGAAGTGAATAACTGGCGGGCGCTGGACTGGCGTTTGGAGGAATAACCATGCTGGTTGCCGATCCCCATTCGCCGGACTTTAACAGCTACGCCAGCGTGTCCGACCTGCGGGTCTTTGCCGCCGCGCGTGGATACACCATTCCTGCCGAAGATGGCGAGTGTAGCCAGATGCTGATGCAGTCGATGGACTTTCTGGAAGGAAGGTCCTGGCGTGGTCAGCGCTCCAGCGCATCTCAGCCTCTATCCTGGCCGCGCTCCGGCGTACGCTTCGATGGCGTGGACCTGCCGGATGATGCTATTCCACAGCGCCTGATTGATGCCCAATGCCGCCTGGCTATCGAGTCGCAGGAGATTGATCTCACGCCGTCGGTCTCCGGTGGCGGCGCGGTCATAGCTGAGAGCGTACAGGGGGCCGTCTCTGTGCAGTACGAGCCGGGAACGAATAAGGCCACTCCTTCATTCCCCTGGTTCTATTCCTCGCTGCGCGGGCTTGTGGTGGGCGGCAACCAGGTCCGGATCGAAAGGGGGTAGCATGGCAATCGACTATCGCCGCATGCGCGCCACGGCAACGCGGCTGCTGACGGAGAACGGCAAAGCCTACCAACTGACTCGCGGCGGAACCACCACCCGCGATCAGTACGGGAAAGAGGTTATCACCGAGCCTATTACAGCGACCGTTACCGGCGTTATCACCGAATACTCCACGCGTGAAATCGACGGTTCACTGATTGCTACGGGCGATAAGAAACTGGCGGCCACGTTTGAAACGGAAGTGCGCATTGGCGACCTCATTGATATCGACGGCAAAAAGTGGCGCGTGGTTCAGCCGAATCCGGTTAAGCCCGCAGATGTGCTGATCTCCTACAACATCCAGCTGAGGACCTGATTATGACCAGTTCTGCAAATCAGCCGTTCCTGGCTGCCATTCAGTTGTTCGTAGATGGTTCAAAGCAGGAGATTGAGGAGGCGGTCCGCCGGACGGGTATCAAAATCCTCGGGCGGTTGGTGGACATGTCACCTGTCGGGCAGCCAGAAATCTGGCAGGTAAACCAGACGGCATCAGCCTATAACACCGCGGTGCGAGAGCATAACGCGGCGCTACGTAATGATCCGGCCAACCTTACAAAAGCAGGGCGGCTCAGGCGAGGCCTGCGTGTCAACGATTCGATGGACATCAAAAAGCCAGAGGGTTATGTCGGCGGGCGATTCAAAAATAACTGGTATGTGGGTCTCGACAGCCAGCCTACAGAGACGAACGATACCCCAGATGCTTCCGGGCAGGGTTCCAACTCCCGCGGGCTGGCGGTGCTCGAAGTGTTCCGGGTGGGGCAGGTGAACTCTATTTACTTTACCAATAACCTGCCATATGCCCAGGCGCTGGAGAATGGTCATTCGAATCAGGCGCCCGGCGGCATGGTCGGACTGACCGCATTGGATGCTGCGCAATATTTCCGAGAGGCAATGAGCGAGGTACGCAATGGTCGGTGATCAGTCCATGCGAATAGCTGACCTGCTGGAGAGTCGGGTAGCCATAATCTCGGCCTCTCTCGGCTTGCCGATCGCCTGGCCGAATATCGTATTTGATCCACCGGATGCGCCATACGCCCGTGTTTATGTTTTACCTGCACAAACTGTAGGTCAGGACATAGAAGGTCTGATGCGTACCTATCAGGGGATCTTGCAGGTAAACATCATTACTCCCGCAGGCTCAGGCGTGAGCCAGGCGAGAGGGCTTGCCCAGTCGGTGGCAGATGCATTCCCTGAAGGACTGCCGCTGGTGGACGGTGATCTGACGGTTTACATCAACGGGCCGCCGCAGGTGAGACAACCCATCCAGGACCGGCCAACCTCGGCGCCCAACGGGTCCAGTGGCTCCATAACCTACACCATTCCCGTCAGCATGCAGTACCGCGCTGACTACTGACCCGCCGGATGGCGGGTTTTTTATTACCTAAATTCAGGAGAGTGCTATGGCATTCGCAATCCCTAACGGCTCGCGTGTGAACGTGGCCAAGGCCTATCAAGCCCCAATCACCTTTACCGCTGCCTCTAACGCGACGGAATGCGAACTGACCGTTGCATCGGCCTCCGGCATTCTGGCCGGTGACGTAGTTCAGGTGAGTTCCGGCTGGTTAAAGCTCGATAACATGGTGCTGCGCGTCAAATCGGTGACCAGTAATAAAATCGTGCTGGAAGCATTCGATACTACCGACACCACCAAATTCCCGGCAGGCACTGGCGCGGGCACGCTGCGCAAAATCGACTCATGGATCACCATGCCTCAGGTGATGACACTATCAACTGAAGGTGGTGACCAGCAGACCATCAGCGTGCAGTTCCTGGAAGATGATAAGGCCCGTACCATCCCGACGTTCAAAAACGCCGTGGTTCAGGTCTACACCTTCGCACACGACCCGATGTTGGCGATCTACAAGCGCCTGATTGACCTGGACGACTCCAGCGATACCACAGCGGTGTGGTTCCACAACCCGCGCGGCAAAGCGGATCGTTACTACTCTGCCAAAGTGTCTTTCCAGCGCGTGCCGCGTACCGAAATCAACGCCGTTGAGAGCAACGAAGCGCGTATGAACTTCGAATCGGATATGCAGATTTACCCGATCGCCGATTCATCCGTGACGCCGCTGGCGTTCCTGACCGACCTTCCGTCCACGAAAGCACTCGCAACTGGCGCTGCGCTGGATCTGGCTGTGGTTATGCAGGGTGGTTCCGCGCCGTACACCTATGTATGGAAGAAAGGCAGCACCGCTCAGCCTGGTAAAACCGCCTCAACGTTCAACATTCCGTCTGTCGCATCCAGCGATGCTGGCGTCTACACCTGCGAAGTCACCGACGCCGCGGGCAAGACCCTTACTTCCGCTGCCTGCACCGTCACTGTCAGCTAACCAAACAGGCCCGGCGCGCCGGGCTTTATTTTGCGCATCGCACGCGCACATCGAAGAAAGTCTTTCAGCTGTGAGCCTGGGCAAACCGATAACTTTCGGCGGTTTTGCCGTGCGACAGGCTCACGTCTAAAAGGAAATATCATGTCTCAGACATATCA
>OKAL01000505.1_pt1 | contig 12301 bp, 17 predicted proteins | sample 1612781 | NCBI WGS metagenome assembly OKAL01 (sample SAMN04436817, study PRJEB24849) | human gut metagenome | biome: human gut; feature: NICU; material: stool | host: Homo sapiens | place: USA: Saint Louis, MO | collected 2011-05-05 | reverse complement strand
ACAACACGTTAGACGGTATTATTAATTCGCTTGCCGCTTAAGGTTCTGTACATGAGTGAAGCTGATATTAATCAGATGAAAGCTGGAAGGGCACCTACTGCGGACTTTTTAGAATCAGTAGGGAAACGTGTTAAAATTGAATTACACCACGAAAAAGAAATATCTCAAGGAGGGGCTGTTATGGATGTCGATAACATTAAGGCGCTAACACCTAAAAATCATATTGAGACACATAAAGGAAAATAAAATGGCTGGTAATAAAATTTCAGATTTTACGGAAGAAGAATTTACTGCTTTTGTTAGTAAAATAATCGCTGCTGATTTTCCAACTGACAAAGAGAACGATGATGCTATTTATTCGTTCGCCCAACTAACAGAGCATCCTGCTGGTTGGAACCTCATCTTCAAGCCTAAGGTAGGCGAAGATTCTTCGGCGAAAGGAATTGTTAAAACCGTAAAGGAATGGCGAGCTGCTAACGGTAAGCCAGGTTTTAAAAAAGCGTGATTGAATTTGCGGGTTCAAGTTATGAGCCCGCTCATTTGTAACTCTGGATTTGAAGAATAATTACTAGATATCCATTTGCCTAGAATAATAAAAATAAAAGGTGATATATGAAAAAATTACTTTTCCTAGGGGTTGTTACCGTTTCTGTGGTTCTGGCAGCATGTCAGGTCAATAATGTTCGAGACACCGGAGGTGGGGCTGTTTCACCTTCATCGACGGTGACCGGAGTCACGCTTGATAGCGGTACGAACGGCAATCCGTAAAGGATCTTCTTGAGATCCCATTTGGATCGTCGTAATCTCTTGCTCTGTAAACGAAAAAACCGCCTTTGCGGGGCGGTTTTTCGAAGGTTAGTTAATCCTGGCAGATTCTCTAACCGTGGTAACAGCCTTGTGCGAGACATGTCACCAAATCTGTCCTTCCAGTGTAGCCGCATTCAGGCCATCACTTCAAGAACTCTCGATACATCTCTCGCACATCCTGTTTACCAGTGGCTGCTGCCAGTGGCGCTTTTGCATGTCTTTCCGGGTTGGACTCAAGACGATAGTTACCGGATAAGGCGCAGCAGTCGGACTGAACGGGGGGTTCGTGCATACAGTCCAGCTTGGAGCGAACTGCCTACCCGGAACTGAGTGTCAGGCGTGGAATGAGATAAACGCGGCCATAACAGCGGAATGACACCGGTAAACCGAAAGGCAGGAACAGGAGAGCGCACGAGGGAGCCATCAGGGGGAAACGCCTGGTATCTTTATAGTCCTGTCGGGTTTCGCCACCACTGATTTGAGCGTCAAATTCTGTGATGCTTGTCAGGGGGGCGGAGCCTATGGAAAAACGGCCGCTGTGCTGCCTTCTCCCTCTCCGAGCTGTCTGCTCTATGTCGTTATGTGCGCGTTGCGACCGCTCGCCGCAGCCGAACGGCAGGAGCGTAGCGACTGAGTGAGCGAGGAAGCGGAAAAGAGATCTGTCTGACATTGAGCACTGACGCTCTGAGGCCCTTTATGACGAAACAACAGAAAACAGCGCTGAACATGGCTAAATTCATCCAGAATCAGTCTCTGCTCCTGCTGGAGAAGCTTAACGAGCTTGATCTCGATGTTGAGGCCGACCTTTGTGAGAAACTCCACGATGATGCGGAGCATCTTTTCCGTACACTGTCCTCGAGACTGGATGAATTACAGGATGGTAACTGATGGCCAGAGTGTCTATTAGTGAAGCGGCACGGCTTGTTAAGGTTAGCCGTCCCACAATTTACAAGATGATTAACAGTGGGAAGTTAAGTTACACCTCTGTTGTAAAGCACGGGAAGGCTATTAAAGTTATTGATACTTCAGAGCTTATTAGAGTGTTTGGTTCTCTTGATGGTGTCATCGATACTGTAAAATATGATGTAAAAAGTGACGCAGAATCTACAAGTATTAACAGCGTTGGTTTACATGATTTACAACATAGAATCGCTCTACTTGAAGCTGAAAACGATGGTCTTAAAGGGGCTGTTAAGGCTCGAGATGAGCATATTGATTCCCTTCGTCAGGCTATGCAGCTTCTGGAGCACAAGCGCGAGCCTTCTTCACCACCCCATTCCCCGTGGTGGAAATTCTGGAAAAAATCCTGATCCTGCCATGCTTGAGTTTTCCTCTCCGGCCATCCCAGGGAGTTCCTGAACCTTCCCAAAAATCGCCAGATCTCTGAACGCTCCTCACGACTAAAAATACCCACACACTACGCAAAATTAAAATTTTGCAGATTCCTTATTTAAAACAATTGGTTAATGAAAAATTAATGTGCAGTGATGTGTTACAAAGTGCAGATCCAAGTCGTGGACGACTCTATGGCGAATCGTTTACGAATTGCCCACGATTCATATGTGAATCACGCTTTATTATCATGTTGTTATGATGAATCGACTCTTGATTCAATTCATCAATTTGGGCGTTTTTTGTTCATGGTGACTCTTGATTCAATTCACGATTCGAATCGCCGGTGAATCGTGTGGTGAGTCGTCCGGCGACTTGCCATAACGTGATTGCCGGCCGTCGACGAACCCGATTCCTGAACGTGCTGAAAACCGGTTTTCCGGCTGCGCCGGCAACGCCTCACGGCCACGCAATAAATTGCGTCCCCGTTCACCGTTTTCGGATCAGAAGAACGCCGGAAACAGGACTTACCCTGGCTGAATGGCGTGAATTTCCGCGCTATGCACTTGCGCGCATACTCATGCATGCCGTAAAAACAGAGCCTGCGCGTTTCTGGCGGGTTTTCGGGTGGTTTGTTGCCTTGTTTACCGGTTTCCCGTCAGAAACGCCCTGAGGGCATCTCAGGCGGTGCTGATAACGGATGTTATGGTAAATCAAGTGAATGGCAGGTACAAAAAAAGCCCCAGAGGGCTTTTAGTTTAGACTTCTGAAGATATTTTATTTTTCTTGGAAGTGGTGGTTGTTTTTGCTCGGAGGGAACTTATCATCCTTGCTCACATGGCGATCATATTCAGAACCAGCGTATGAGTTGTCGGTATCATGATATTGACCGTAAGTACCTGTTTTTGGACATTCTTGCCCAGACCAATGTTTTGCCATTTACTTTTCCTTTGCTCGTTTTAGGAGCTAAGCTCCTAGCGGTACGAAATTGTGCCGCACTTCATAAATGTAATTGCTTGAAATTATGCTTCAATGTATTGACTTGTTGTTTTTGTGGTTATTCGATTGAGTTCACATTTTGAGCTGATTTGGTTGTGGGTTTTTAGGGAAATATCTTTATGTACTTATTTGCGTACATGTTCTATGCTAAGCCCCAACAAATGGGGGTTAACAACATGCATGCAATCAATTTTACTGATGCCCGTAAACATTTTGCCGAGACGATGAAGCGCGTCACTGATGATGCTGAACCGGTACGTGTCATGCGCCGTGATGCGCCTGATATTGTTATGATCGATGCGGGAGAGTATGAGGCGCTAATCGAAACGGTCTATCTGTTCAGCAATCCGGCGAACGCAGAGCATATCAATGAGTCAATGAAACAGGCGGAGCGCGGCGAATTTGTCGAAGTGGAATATTAAGTTCACTAGGAATGGCGCTGATGACCTTAACTACTGGCGTGATACTGACAAAAAGAAGTTTGAGCGTATCCGGCAACTGTTGCTCAGCATCGAGGCTGATCCGCTGACAGGTATAGGAAAACCCGAACGGCTGCGGCACCACAAAGATCCGGCACTCTACTCCCGCAGGATTGATCAGAGCCACCGTCTGGTCTATTCAATCCAGAACGGAGAAATCATCATCTACGCAGCCCGTTATCACTATGGTGACAAATAGCAAAAGTCGATATAGCCCGCTTGATGCGGGCTTTTCATGCAAGGCGTACAACGGATGTTAGGGTAAGTCGCTGTCAGATCGACACAAAGGCAAAGTCGGTGTAACGTTAGCCTCAGAAAAAACAAAGCCCCGGAAATCATGTCATATCTTGGCGGATCGCATGATAACCAGGGCTAGGTCGAAACCTTGAAAGGATATTAGCACATGAACCGTGCCAGACAACAGCCCGCCATAAGCGCAGGGCACATTGCATAACGCCGCACTCGAACTTTTCAACGAACGCTTACCACACAAGCCGTACTTTTCGGACGATCTGCACTTTGGTGTCCGTATCGCCGGTAAGGAACGCGCTATTCTGGCGAAATATATCCAGTTCAATCAGCCTCACGCCATGTTCTGGCTGGGATTTGACGTTGACCGCGCCGGTTCCTCCATCGACTGGAGCGACCGCAACGCGCCTGCACCGACGCTGACCATAACTAACCCCGAAAACGGACACGCGCACCTGCTGTACGCGCTGGAAAACTCGATACGCACCGCGCCGGACGGCAAAATAAAACCGTTACGCTACGCCGCCTCCGTGGAGAATGCGCTACGTAAAAAATTAGAGGCTGACGCTGGATATTCGGGGCTCATCTGCAAAAATCCGAACCACAACCACTGGAAAATCGCCGTGTGGCAGCCGAAGCTCTACACTCTGGACTGGCTGGCCGACTTTCTCGATCTGAACACAGGGAATGACAAGGAAATCGTTGCCGACTACGGCTTAGGCCGTAACTGCACGTTGTTCGACAAAACCCGTAAGTGGGCATATCGCGCCATCCGTCAGGGCTGGCCTGAGTATGAGCAGTGGCTGCAAGCCTGCTACGAACGCGCTTGCGCATACAACCTGCAATTTGCACGGCCTCTGGATGAAAATGAGGTAAGAGGGATAGCTAAGAGCATTGCTAAATGGACATCAAATAAATTTTCACCTGAAGAATTCAGTAAATTTGTTGATATTACTCATTCCTCTGAAATTCAATCAAAGAGAGGGAAAAAGTCAGGACAGTCAAGGAGGAAAGGAAGCCTAGAGGAAATAAAACCTTGGGTAGCTATGGGAATAAGCAGGCGGAAGTATTTTTATATCAAGAAAAATGGTGAAATAAGATGAAAACCTTCGTAACTCTTTGGACTATAGTTTTTTTAGCATTTATTGCCGTGATGTGTACTGTTGATATATCTAATTACATTCCGTCTGTTTACACAGTTTTTAGTAAGAATAGACCTCTTGTAACTGGCGCCCTTTCTATTCTTTTGATATCTGTTTTTATTTGGCTGATGGTATCCCTCTACTTACTTAAAAAGTATTCGGTTAAGGTTGAGAAACTTAGCCTTGGTGGAGTGAATATACTTTTCAATGAGAGTGCTACACTTTACAAAAAGAGTGTAAAAAATCACCTAGATTCAAAAAGAGCAATTTTCAAATTAAGAAAAAACGTTGATGCCTTTGATGAGGTTATTTCATCATATTATCAGACTTACCAATTTATTCGTGATGAAATGAAAATACTAAACCCTAAAAAAGATCGTGAGATTTATGATTTCAGCAATGAGATGCTCATGGTGTTAAATAGATTTCTAACTAACTACCAGAACAACTACAAGCGTTGGTATAAGTACATATCAGACAAAGATGAGGTTGTTGATAGGGTTAGCGGTGATGTCATGAGATTTCATGCAACCAGCATAAATAAAATACAAATGCAGTATTATGATTATGAGCGTATTTTAAAAGGTTTTAAAGATGTTAACCGGTTCTTTGTTAATGATGTGAAGCCTAAGTTTGGAATCAATACAGATAAGTGGAACTGGTAAATTAAAGGAGTAGCCAAGGCTACTCCTTGGATAGTACTATGAATTATGCATTCTCATTTCTCTCGACATATCATACGTTGCTTTTTCTCTATCGTTATAAGTCATGTCTATTAATTTTCTGAGTGTTTCTGGGTTGTTTTCTATTTGATTCCAGTTGACCACTGATATATAAGACCCGCTCTTCATGAAGTTGTCTATTATTCTTGCTGGCATATATGGGAACCTTTCCTCATAAGTTGAGCGCTTATCAATAGAAAACCATTCAGTTACGGTAGGATGAACTTCTGATTTTTCATTAGTTCCATGTGTTGAACGAATGTACGTAGTATTTGTTGACGGGAGATTGACGACTAAAATTCCTGATTTTTTGTTAATGGTACTATCTCTCATGCTAGAGTAAAGTTCCCAATCTACGTGTTTTCTGTTTTTTGTTTCAGTTCCAACAAGAAGGATAAGAACTGATGTATCTCTAAGATATTCATCTCTTATTATCTCTCTTATTTTTTGTGGGGCTTCATCTTCATCTATATCACCTAATGATACTGAGCGATTCACGAATATTTCATGTTCCTCATTCATTTTTTCAAGTGCGTTTTTGTAGTACTGATCATTCGCATGGTGGTAGCTAATGAATACCTTATGCTTTCCCATTTTTATTGTCCTTTTTTTGTTTGTGTGCACTCTATTTTGCACTTGAACCTATATCAGATAACAGCTCTCTTTTAGAGAGCTCTTTTTTTCTCAGCCAGCACACATAGGGTCCCTTCAGCAAGGTCTCGCCATGACTGGTTTAGGGCGGGCTCGTTGCTTCCCTAAACGCCTTGAGAAGAGAGCTATCACCTCACTTTATTCTTACGTACCGCTCGCCGCAGTCTTATGACCGAACGTAGTGAGCGAATGCGCGAGGAAGCGGAAAGTCATTTGTTGCCTGCATTTTGCACGGTCACTCCTGTGTTTCATCGCCCTTCTGAAAAACACATCACTTCTGGACCAGTATGTCGTAAGCTGGCCCCTGTTTCCTTGAGACTGAATGTATTAAAGGATGATAACTGATGACCAGAGTGTCTATTAGTGAGGCTGCACGGCTGACGGGTAAGAGCCGGACAACGCTGCACAGGTTAATCAAAACAGGTGAACTGTCCACTTGTAGCGGTGAACGAAATACAAAAATGGTCGATATATCAGAGCTTTTACGTGTTTTCGGACCGTTTGACCAACCGAAGAATGAACACCTTACTCGACAAGTACCTGAACAGCGTGATACAGCGCCTGCTGACCAGAGTGAACATGTCATTCGTCAACTGAAACAGCAGATTGAACACCTTAACATATTGATTTTATCGAAGGATTCGCACATTGACAGCCTGAAACAGGCCATGCTCCTTCTTGAAAATCACCAGGCAAAATTAACTGAATCCCCGGCGCCATGGTGGAAATTCTGGAAGAAATCCTGATCCTGCCATGGTTGAGTTTTCCTCTCCGGCCATTCCGGGGAGTTCCTGAACCTTCCCAGATATCGCCAGATCCGGGAACACTCCTCACCACGAAAAATACCCACACACCACGCAAAATTAAAATTTTGCAGATAACTCCTTATTATCAGTTGGTTAGGTTTTATTAAATTACGCTGTATTACCTTCTGTAAGGTAAATCCAAGTCGTCGGCGATTCGCGTACGACTTGCCGACGACTCGTCATAGAGTCATCGACGACTCACTCCATACTATCAGTAACTTATGACGACTTGACTCTAGAGTTGAGTCGTTCATTTGGTGTTTTTTTGACCTTGGTGACTCTAGAGTCAAGTCACGAGTCGAATCGCCGGTGAATCGTGTGCTAAGTCGTCCGGTGACTTGCCATCACGTCATTGCCGGCTGTCGCTGAACCGGATTCCTGAACGTGCTGAAAACGGGTTTTCCGGCTGCGCCGGCAACGCCTCACGGCCACGCAATAAATTGCGTCCCCGTTCACCGTTTTCGGATCAGAAGAACGCCGGAAACAGGACTTACCCTGGCTGAATGGCGTGAATTTCCGCGCTATGCACTTGCGCGCATACTCATGCATGCCGTAAAAACAGAGCCTGCGCGTTTCTGGCGGGTTTTCGGGTGGTTTGTTGCCTGTTTTGCCGGTTTTCCGTCAGAAACGCGCTGAGGGTGCCTGAGGCGGTGCGGGCAACGGATGTTATGGTAAATCGTCAACGCCGGCGCTGCGGCTGCCAGGTGAAGGTGTCTTCCGCCGCCTCATACTTCTCCCGGCGCATTTTCTTCGCCAGCCTGGATTCACGTTCGTCCTGAATGGCGCGAAGCACCCTTTCCCGCACCTGCTGTTTTACCGCCTTTGGCAGTGATTTATTCCCTTTCAGGCCCATGGCCAGCGCCTGGGCGACAAAGGCGTCCGCCAGACGCTTCTCTTCAGCGGGGGTGAGTTTCAGGTGTGTCATGGTGGCCTCCGGGTGTCTCTGGGTTCCTGAACAGCTTAATTGGTAGTCCTCTCCTCATTCCAGTCCGCTTTCAGATATGCATGTACTTACATAAAAGCAAGTGTGATGAATATCGCAAATAATGAAATTTGTTGCCGGGGGAAACTTTCGGGAAAAGACGCAACCTGCTGACAGGCGGCTCTGGCCGCTTTTTTGTGCCTGAAGATGAGAACTAATCTCATATATTGACACCTGAAAACAGCAAGGGTAAGGTAATAATTATACTGTTCATATATACAGTATATTGGTTTTAATTTATTGTTTTAAATGTCAAAGAGGATAACGATATGAGTGGCGGAGACGGACGAGGTCCGGGTAATTCAGGTCTGGGACACAATGGTGGTCAGGCCAGTGGAAATGTGAACGGTACGTCAGGTAAAGGTGGCCCTTCATCTGGTGGTGGTACGGATCCAAACAGCGGGCCGGGCTGGGGTACGACGCATACACCTAACGGGGATATTCATAACTATAACCCGGGTGAGTTTGGTAACGGCGGGAGTAAACCCGGTGGTAATGGCGGTAACAGCGGCAATCATAGCGGGAGCTCTGGTGGCGGACAGTCTTCAGCCACCGCGATGGCCTTCGGTCTGCCAGCCCTTGCCACTCCGGGGGCTGAGGGACTGGCTTTATCCGTCTCTGGCGATGCGTTGTCGGCCGCTGTTGCTGATGTGCTGGCCGCCCTGAAAGGTCCGTTTAAGTTTGGTCTGTGGGGGATAGCGATCTACGGTGTGCTGCCTTCTGAGATTGCAAAAGATGATCCGAACATGATGTCAAAAATTATGACGTCATTACCGGCCGATACGGTGACGGAGACTCCGGTAAGTACTTTACCACTGGAGCAGGCGACGGTTCGTGTCAGACAACGGGTTGTGGATGTGGTGAAGGATGAGCGGCAGCATATTGCGGTTGTCGCGGGTCGGCCAATGAGTGTTCCTGTGGTGGATGCGAAACCGACAAAACGTCCGGGGGTATTCAGTGTGTCGATTCCGGGTCTCCCGTCTCTGCAGGTGAGCGTACCGAAAGGTGTTCCGGCCGCGAAAGCCCCGCCAAAAGGCATTGTTGCTGAAAAAGGTGATTCACGTCCGGCTGGTTTTACGGCCGGTGGTAACTCCCGTGAGGCCGTTATTCGTTTCCCGAAAGAGACCGGACAGAAGCCGGTTTATGTGTCGGTGACAGATGTTCTTACCCCGGCACAGGTAAAGCAGCGTCAGGAGGAAGAAAAGCGTCGTCAGCAGGCATGGGACGCCGCTCACCCGGAAGAGGGGCTGAAAAGAGAGTATGATAAAGCGAAAGCTGAGCTGGATGCCGAAGATAAAAATATTGCGACCTTAAACGGTAGGATTACATCGACAGAAAAAACCATTCCTGGTGCAAGAACTGCTGTTCAGGAAGCCGATAAAAAGGTGAAAGAAGCCGAGGCAAATAAAGATGATTTTGTGACTTACAACCCGCCTCATGAATATGGCTCCGGGTGGCAGGACCAGGTTCGCTATCTTGATAAGGATATTCAGAATCAGAATGAGAAATTAAAAGCAGCTCAGGCATCTTTAAACGCAATGAATGAATCCTTATCCAGAGATAAGGCTGCGCTTTCCGGGGCGATGGAGAGCCGGAAACAAAAGGAGAAAAAAGCGAAGGATGCAGAAAATAAATTAAATGAGGAAAAGAAAAAACCTCGCAAGGGAACTAAAGATTACGGCCATGATTATCATCCAGCCCCGAAAACTGAAGACATAAAGGGGCTAGGTGACCTCAAAAAAGGTACACCTAAAACACCAATGCAGGGAGGTGGAGGTAGGCGTAAACGCTGGGTTGGTGATAAAGGTCGTAAGATTTATGAATGGGATTCCCAGCACGGTGAGCTTGAAGGGTACCGCGCCAGTGATGGCGAACACCTCGGCGCATTCGATCCAAAAACGGGTAAGCAGGTTAAAGGGCCGGATCCAAAAAGAAACATTAAAAAATATCTTTGAGAGGTAAGTATGGGACTTAAATTAGATTTAACCTGGTTTGATAAGAAAACTGAAGAGTTTAAAGGGGAAGAGTATTCTAAAGACTTTGGTGATGATGGTTCTGTCATTGAAAGTCTGGGGATGCCTTTAAAGGATAATATTAACAATGGTTGTTTTGATGTGAAAAATGAGTGGGTTTCATTATTGCAACCCTACTTTAAACATAAAATCAATCTTTCTGATAGTTCATATTTTGTTTCATTTGATTATCGGGATGGCAACTGGTAATAAAAATTTATCAAGGATGAGTTGAAATACAGACTTCCGGTATTCAGGGATGAATGCTGGAGTCTTTAAATACAGGGAAAGTATATGAAAAAGGTAAAGGCTATTTTTCTTTTTATATTGATAGTTTCTGGCTTTCTTATTGTCGCATGTCAGGCAAACTATATCAGGGATGTTCAGGGCGGGACGGTGGCACCATCATCCTCCTCTGAGCTGACGGGAATTGCGGTTCAGTAGAAAAGATCAAAGGATCTTCTTGAGATCCTTTTTTTCTGCGCGTAATCTGCTGCCTGTAAACGAAAAAACCACCCGGCAAGGTGGTTTTTCGAAGGTTCAGCAAACCGGCAAGTTTCTGAACCGTGGTAACAGTCTTGTGCGAGACATGTCACCAAATCTGTCCTTCCAGTGTAGCCGCAGTCAGGCCACCACTTCAAGAACTCTTCGAAACATATCTCGCACATTTCAGTTACCAGTGGCTGCTGCCAGTGGCGATTTATCGTGTCTTTCCGGGTTGGACCCAAGAGAACAGTTACCGGAACAGGCGCAGCAGTAGGGCTGAAAGGGGGGTTCCTGCATACAGCCCGGCCCGGAGCGAACTGCCTAAGTTGGTCCGAGATACCAGAAGACGTGAGCTATGAGAAAGCGCCACGTGTCCCGTAAGGGAGAAAGGCGGAAAGGTATCCGGTAACCGATATGGCGGGAACGTGGGGGCGCAGGAGGGAGCGATTCACCGGAAACGGTGATGATCTTTAAGCCACGTCGGGTTTCGTCACCGCTGGCGGATTCATGGTTGAGCCTTACGGCTCCCACAGATGCACAAAAAAAGTGTCTGTTATGTGAACTCCGTCAGGGGGGCGGAGCCTATGGAAAAAGCGCCTGCGGCGCGGCCTTTTCGTCCTTTCTTTTTTTGCGCACATGTTCTGTGATGCGTTATCCCCTGATTCTGTGGATAAGGTATGAGTCTGTTGTGTGAGCGTAGGCAACGCCCGCCGCAGCCGAACGGCCGGAGCGTGAGCGACCGAGTGAGCGAGGAGGCGTCATTTCCCCGGAACCGGCATTCAGCACTTACGCGTTCCGGCCACATTTTTCTCCTGCCACATGAAGCACTTCCCTGGTAACCACGCTCATGCCAACATAGGAAGCCAGTACACACTCCGCTAGCGCTACGTGACTGGTTCAGGGCTGCGCCCCGAAACCCGCTAACAACCTCTCAGCTACTGGATATCACCCCATGCCATCTGAACATGATGAACAACGGGATGCTACTGATACGCAGCTTCCCGGCGAATATGACCTTTTTGATTTAATGGCGCAGGTTACTGAAGAGAACCTGCATGCCCCTGTGGATTCTGGGCCGCCTGTCGGCCGGGAAGCGTTATAGCTTTTTCGCTTGCCCGCGTACGTGGTAATACGCCGGTATTACATTTTATTTCTTTATTTTCATGTAATTACAGGTGATTGTAATACGTTGCGTATTACATAAATAAACGGAGATTTCAGTTTTTACCTTTTAATTCATGCAGTTGCGATGAAAATCGCGGCTGCGTTAGGTGTATGACCATTTAAGGGGTAAAAAATTATCATTCTGGCCGCGTGATCTGCGCAGGTTAAGGAGCATCGGCGACGAAAAAGCGTCTTTAACTGCTTCGTTCATGCTTGCATGAACGGATGATTTTTCCAGACTACAGGTAAACTACAGGAAGACTACAAAAGTTGATGATTTAATACTGATTTTTAGTGCGATGACTACAGATAAACTACAAAATAACTACAGGATTACCTCAGATCCGTTCTCTGAACCATTCGTACATCCGACCCCCTTACCGGTTTACACTGAGCACTGATGCTCTGAGGGCCCTTATGACGAAACAACAGAAAACAGCGCTGAACATGGCTAAATTCATCCAGAATCA
>OKAL01000468.1_pt1 | contig 13431 bp, 22 predicted proteins | sample 1612781 | NCBI WGS metagenome assembly OKAL01 (sample SAMN04436817, study PRJEB24849) | human gut metagenome | biome: human gut; feature: NICU; material: stool | host: Homo sapiens | place: USA: Saint Louis, MO | collected 2011-05-05 | reverse complement strand
GAGGAGTTCAGATTGTGGTCGCATTTAAGTCCCCTTAAATGCGCAGAAGTCACCGGAGTTGTTCAGGCTCCGATGAAATGATTATGGCGGGTTGATTTTACAAAATCAAATGGGTGAAGCTTTCTTTTTTAACTTCCATATTGGCGCTTTCTTCTTCGATTTATCCTCACTTTCAAACGCATATTTTGCATTGCTGCATCCGCAATGAAGGCAAACGTAATCGCCGCTCCATCCTCTGCGTGTAACCTCTTTTCCGATAGCGATTGAACCACAATCAGGACAGACCATAACACCCTCCGGTTTGAATTTAACTGCACTATGATGGTACCAATTCAAATCCGGAGGGAAAGCTCATTTACAAAATAATCTTTTTATTTCAATAGTATAATATTGTTTAAAGGCGGTTATCGCACATGCCGTGATTATTGATAGGAATTACCGCACAGCTGGCTTTGGCGCTGCCGAAATCATCGCCTCCCAGCAAAGTTTCGCCCGGTGCGCCGCCTGCTGGCATCCGCTCATTGCTTCGTATGCTTCCCACTCCTTCTCATCGCTAAAGCTCTCATCTGGCTCAGACTCGAAACCATTAACGATCATGTCTTCAGTCGGCTCAATCGGCACCAGCACCCAACCATCCGGAATCACCGGAGAGTCGCCGTCTTGCGCCGGAGCGATGTAGTTTTGCTCCGGACAGCAATCGGATTGCGCTGGAGAGTTACCATTCTGAAGCATGGCTTCCTGAAAGCGTCCAAGCTCCACGTACTCCTGGCATGACCACCCGCCATCAATAAAATCGCGAGCTTCAACAGCGTCGAAAGTGAATGATGTTTCGCCGCCAGTTGGTGAGGTTAAGCCGTACAGGTCTGCTACCGGCTTAAATTGCGTGACTGGTATGGTACCTTCATTGGTGAGGGTACCATCTGCACCCTGAAGCATGGCGGCGCGGCAGGCGTTCCAGCCGACAGCTTTTCCGTGTTCAAACGCGCTGTCAAAGTCATCATCCATTTCCATCGCAGCGGGCACAGATACCGGCGCTGGAGGGGCGGTGTAAAGCGGCGTTACTTCTCGCAGCGGGTCGGCATAAGCATTGCCACTATCGAAGCTGACGTTGTTTTTTGCGCCGCCGCCTGACAGTAGCCACGCCACAGGCTCCGCTTCGAGCGATGCCAGCGCGATACGGGCCAGCTCTGCAATTTCTTCGCCGAGAATAGCCCCGACATTTTCACGTCTGGATAATTCCGTCAGTCTCTCTTTGGTGAATGTCATGGGTTAGTCCTCCCCGTTGATGCGGCCAGTTGATGCCAACGCTGCCTTAGAAGCATCGATATTCCACTGCGCATCACCACAGCACAGAATCCCGTTTGAAGCTTCGTAGCCAAACGCCTCTGTATGTTCGATAAAGGCGTGCGCGCATTGGAGGTGGTGCGATAGCTCAGCAATCAGCTTCTCTGCTGCTTCCAGCTCATCCAGCAGCGCCTCATAACAGGCATTCCATGCATGCCACATGTAGGTGTAATGCGGGCCAGGGTAGGTTCCGTCTTGATTGCGGTGCTTTTTCAGGATTCCCCACGGAAGAGCTCCAGATTGCTCAGCCCACCGCTCAAAGGCCTCGCGCGTTTTTTCTCCCTGCGCATGTTTGTCGATGTTGCTCATTGGGCGGACTCCAGTGAATCAGGCAATTTCGTGTAGTGAGTTACGCCGCGCAGAGAATTAATCGAACGCGAATGGTCTGCCAGCCAAATCTTGTGGATGTTCGAGTCACTGCCTGAACAGAAATTGTGTTCCATCCACTTAGCGGAGCAATATTGCGGACCAACATCTGTTTCGTATCTCACCCAATAGCGCCCAAACTCTGCTGGCTCATTGCCTTCAATCCAGACCTGCGCTCGCATTTCAGCCAGCAATGCGTCGGTCGCCGGGGTTGGCTCTTGTAGTGACACAGCAACGCGAATGGTTTCAAGTGCCGGGTCTGTTTCCACTGTCGGAACCTGGATATAACCCAGCTGCACCCCATTCATGATGAACGTACGACGGTCTTCACATATCGCCTTCAGCCCCGCATTCTCCGCAGCCAGCGCTGCGCACCTGGCTTCAAGTTCGGCAAGCTTCTGCTCGTTCTCGATTGCAGCCTGATACAGCTTTTCAAGCTGAGCCATTGAAGCCAGAAGACCGTTGTGCTTTATCATTTCGATCAAATTTTTAATGCTCATACCCCTACCCTCCCCCAAACCATCAATGCTCGCTTCATCGCCTGACTGTTCCGGCACTCCTGGCAGATCACGTTCGTATCTGTGCGCTGCACCAACTTCGAATTCCCCTTCGGCATGGCCGGTATGGTTTCCGGTGCGTATTTCATGCCGTAGCTGGTCAGACGATACAGCCGCTGGCCATGCTTACCTTCGAACTCGATCAGGCCGTCTGCAAACAACGTGCTTAACGGGCCGGAAATCTTTTTGGTGGTCATGCCGATCATGGTGGCAATGCGAGCACTATTCAGGCCCGGGTTATTACGCAGGGCTGCCAGCACCTGCTCACGGATTGTTATGGTCATGTCACACCATCCCGTTCGACTTGTTGCGGTTGTACTTCGCCAGCAGCAGCTGGATCGGCGTCGGACCATGCTCGGCAGCCGGTGCTGCAATCGCCCGGCGTACCGGCGGAACTGGCTTACCCTCGGTGACGCGCTTCTCCCACATGTCCAGCAGATCACCCGCCTCGCGTGCCAGATCACCATGCGTTAGCTGGCGCTCTGTGCTGCGGTGGCGCAACTCTACGCAGATGTGGTACATGACCGGCTGAGACCAGGGGAATTGCTCACTGGAAGTGAACTCGAACGAACGGTTACGCCAGTCCCAGTATTCGGCGATCACCTGGTCAACGTTGATTCCCAGCGCCACGCCACTCTGTTTGCACCAGGCGACGAACTGGCCCGGCGACGGCAGGAATGGACGCTCCTGACGGCGGGCAATGCGCATACCGGCATCGACTTGCGCCATTGAGTGGATCCCGTTTTCTTGGAACGCCAGTAGCCACTGACGGCGGAATTCGTTCAGGTCGTCCTGGGTGCGGAAGTTCGCCATGCTGGCCGGGAACGCGGCACGCAGCTCGTTGAACAGCTTGTTGAATACCTGCGCCACCTGCTCTACCGGCGCGCGCTCCTGGTACTGCTCTGGCAGATTATGGGCCATGCGGCTCATCTGCTCGCGATCGTGGTTACGCATCTGCTCTGCAAGAGATTTCATCGGATCACCCCATAGGCCCAGTCAGTGTTGTTGAAGTCCAGATCCTGCTTAGCGGCGCGCTGCTCGCCACCCGCATTGCGCTGCATTGTCAGTTTGTCCCACTGCTTACGCAGGCTTTCCGGGCTCAGGATGTTGGTCTGCCAGAAGTGGTGTTTGCTTGCCCAGTCGTACAGCGCGCAGATGTCCTGGTGCGACCGGTTGTCTATCTGGCGCATCAGGCGAACGGTGTTAGACCAGGAGGTCATGTCCGGGGCTTTGCAGGTTGGGTTAATCAGCCTCACCCTGGAGGAAATCCACTTAGCGATCTCGAGGTCTTCAGCCGATCCCCACTTCGCACCGGATGGCGTGTAGACCGCAGCTTCAGGATGAGCTGATAAAAATTTCTTCAGACGTGCGTCAGAGGATTCGTCAGAATTCTCGGACGAAGATCTTTTAATACTGTTCTTGTTCTTGTATTGGGTGTCTACCGTTTTCGGGAAGGTTATTCCTGATTTCGGGAAGGATTTTCCCGTTTTCGGGAATTTTCTTCCCGTTTCCGGTTTGTCTAAAATCCAGGCTGAAAGGTCAGTGTTTACACCGACGATTTTCATCATGCCCTGCTTCTGTGAAAAGATGATTTTGCGTTCTGCGAGAGACTTAAGCGCGTCAGATACATGCGTATCGCTCAGGCCCGTAAGCTCAGCAATAACCGTATTTGTCACGCGGTCCTGTTTCTTGTTCCAGCCGTAGGTAAGCCAGATCACCGCCTCAAAACATTGCCATTCCCGGCCTGACAGTCTCAGGCGAGGCTTAAGCTGTTGGATCTCGTTAGCGACCTTGGTATACCCGTTCGACAGGTCGGCCATACGACCTCCCGGTTGTTCGGTTTTATTTGGGAAATTGATTATTTCAGCGGTGTTTGACATACTTACTCCCGTTACTTGGCGTAACACAGTGTTTGGAAGGCCTTTGAAGTTACCGCTTCAAGGGCTTTTTCTTTTCTGGTGCCTCTCACATAACCCCCAGCATCGACGTGACCATCGCCATCAGCGGGCCTACCTGCTCCGGCATGAGGCGGAACAGCGACGCTATACCCTCGCTTACCTCTTTCAGCTTCTGATGCTCTGGAGCGTCCAGCAGCACGGCCTGTTTAGCCTCGGCACACTCTTTCATCGCAGAGGCGATCAGCGACATCGTGTCGTTCTGCGGTGCCAGGCGGTTGCGAAATTCCAGTGGAAGTACCGCCATGATTGCGGGCGTCAGCTGGCGCACGTTCTCGCGGTACTGCTCAGAGTCGAAGCGGTTATCCAGAAAGCGAAAGAGTTTCTGGCGTGCCCGGCTGATGTCTTCCGGGAAGCTGATGGCGGTCCCGCCCTGCTCCCGGTATTCGTTGATGATCAGCGCCGAAACCACATCCTGGTTGTCCAGCGCCGATGACCATGCCCGGACCGCATCGCGGATCTTTTCGTGGTCTGGCGCCGCCTTAGGTTGAGCGCGGTTTATCACCGCTCCCGGGTGTATTACGGTATTGTGTTGATACGCAAGTGAATGCATTGCTTTCCCTTTCGTGGTTAGGGCCGCCGTTAAGCGGCATGGTTCTCTGGGTGTGGAAACAGGTCGGGAAGATCAGGTCGAATTTCGTGTGCCTTAATCTCGCCACCAGTAGCGTTTACGATGGCTGTTACTTTTTCCGGAGATACGGAACCACCGTTAAGCCACTTGTGAACCGCTGGCTGGCTAACGCCGCAAATATCTGCGAGTCGCTTCTGGCTGCCAACGATTTCTAAAGCTCGTTGAATAACTTTGTTCATGGATTTTACCTATCCGATTACTGGATTAATGAAAAGATAACCCAAGTTATGGGTATTGTCCATAACCTTTGTTATTTTACTCTACATAACCTCGGTTATATATTGATAAGATGAAAACATTTGCAGAACGACTGAACGCGGCTATGTCGGCCGCTGACATATCTCAAGGACAGTTGGCTGATAAAGTCGGTATATCCCAGCCTGCAATTCAAAAGATGACGTCAGGTAAAACGAGCGGCAGCCGTAAGATGGTCGAGCTAGCTCATGCTCTGGGTGTAAGGCCGGAATGGCTTAGTTCTGGAGTGGGGGAAATGCGGATTGATGGTAATGTGCCATCGGCGGCCCAACCGGTCTCGGAAACAATTGATGTCTTTCGGGTTGATGTTTTAGACCTGAAAGTAAGCGCTGGTCCGGGGTCTTTTATGATTTCTGAATTTGTTGAGGTCCTGCATGCTATTGAGTTCACAACTGAGCATGCCAGATCTCTTTTCGGGAACCGCACTCAAAATGATGTGAAGGTGATGACCGTAGACGGCGACAGCATGTGCCCGACAATACAGTCTGGCGATCGCCTCTTCTTTGACGTTTCAGTGAGGAACTTCAAAGTTGACGGGGTGTATGCGTTTGTCTTCGGGCAGCACTTCCACGTTAAGCGCCTGCAAATGCAGGGTCTGCAGCTGGCTGTACTTTCCGATAACCCGGCGTACAAAGACTGGTATGTGACAGAAGAAAATCAGGACCAGCTGTACATCATGGGTAAGGCGCTGATCCATGAGTCCATTGCTTACAACAAGCTTTGACAGCTGGGGCTTCTGCAAGGTGTTCTGGTCAGCGCATAGTTGGTAGCGGCCTGAAGAGACGTTTGGGTAGATGATTTTTATTTTTCACAGCAATAGGATGATTTATGACACAGTTTCAACTTGCGTTAATCGCCAGGGAAGTTGATGGAGAAGTCATCCATCTTCGCACCAAAGACGGATACATCAATGCCACCGCAATGTGCAAGTCTGCAGGGAAACTGCTTGCTGACTATACACGACTAAAAACAACACAAGATTTTTTTGATGAATTATCACGCGATATGGGGATTCCCATATCGGAGTTAATTCAATCATTTAAAGGCGGAAGAGCAGAGAATCAAGGGACCTGGGTTCATCCAGACATCGCAATTAATTTAGCGCAGTGGCTATCTCCAAAATTTGCAGTGCAAGTTTCAAGATGGGTACGTGAGTGGATGTCAGGCGAAAGAGCTCCTGCCGAACTTCCTATTCATCTTAAGCGGTATATGACAAACCGAGGCAGGGTTCCTCATACGCACTTTTCTATGCTTAATGAACTGACGTTTAACTTGGTTGCGCCACTTGAGCAGGCCGGATATACGCTGCCAGAAAAAATGGTCCCTGATATTTCAGAAGGTAGGGTTTTCTCGCAATGGCTCCGTGACAACCGGGGAATTGAGCCGAAGACATTCCCAACATATAACCATGAGTATCCAGATGGCCGGACTTTCCCGGTACGTCTATACCCAAACGAATATCTTGCAGATTTCAAACAACACTTCAATGAAGTGTGGCTGCCTCAGTACGCTCCTAAATATTTTGCTGAACGAGACCAAAGGGCTTTGACGCTGATTGAGAAAATCATGCTGCCTGATCTTGATTCCTAAATGCCACAACCCGGCCACCGCGCCGGGTTTTTTATTGCCCACCCATAAAGCTATCCCCCATTCTGCCGATAACTATCCAGCCTGAAGCTGATAACAATAACTATCGCAACACTACCTGCCCGCCCGTGCGGGCTTTTTTATTGCCCTTTCCGCACTATCTCAGCTGCATCCCTGTTCACACCCTTACCTATCACGTTTCCCGTTTCCTTCCGGTACCGTTCCAGCTTGTCGATGATGTTTTGCTGGGTCATGGGTAAATCAGCCAGTGACAACTCCATGACCGCCCGCCCCATGGCGTGAACCATCATGTTCACTCTTTCTTCATCCAAGTCCATTACCCACTCCTTTTTGATGTTTTTTTCAGCATATCACGCAAGCTTTACAAAAATAAATTCCTTTAGCTATCAACGAATTAATAGCAATTGCTATTATTTAATATCAATACGTATTGCTATAAACAATACTCATCGCTATTATCAACTCATCGAAACGAAACATCGACAGCTGAGCGAAGTTAGCCAGCGGCGGATAGCAAGTCGCCTGCTCATTAAGAATTCAGTCAAGCAGCAAATCACCCGGAGCGCTCCTGGCAAATTGAAATGGCGCCCAATGGGATTGAGGCAGGTGTGTAACGCGTGGCGGGTATAGCACACGAAGAGGACTCCGCACCGGAATGGTTTGCTGCTCAGTTCCCGAACATCGGGGAAGCTTCAGTTGGAATGTTTTGGGATTGGATGAATGCGCAGGCTGATGCGCTGGGTGACGGAACGGGCAGAGCGAAACTGATAACCCGCCGTCACTGGAATTGACCGGACTCGGATTAGCCGAGACAGGGCCGAATGACAAAAGTCACCACCCGCTGCGGGGCCAGCAGTAAGCCGGAGTTCAGCACCGGCCATCCAATCACCAAAGCATTTCTCCCGCATCAGCGGGTAACGACAGATGGTAAGTCAATGATTCGTCTTAACAACGAAATTAAAAATCAGCTATGCCATAACCTGCTTCTCGCATCCCCATTGTTTGAGAAATCGAAAGCTGCGGTTAATGAGAGGGCGAAAATTATTGAAGAAATTCGACAAGCATTGCTCAAGCAGGAAAACACTAGCGATGAGCAAATAGCTAAGGCTCGGGAAGATTTCAAAGATAACTCGTTCATCAAGATGCAGGTCGGCGCTAAAACTGCAATTTTGAAGGCCATTATCAATGGTGAGTATCACGAATTAGCCAGGAACGGTTTGGATCATCGCTATTGCCACCGTGGAAAACATATTGGTAAGCACGATCTTGAAAGCGACCTGTTCTTCGGAGCTTCCTTCTCGCCGGTAGTTGAATCTGGTTTCGTTCCTGAAAGTTACATCACGCTGAAGAAGGTTGGAAAATTACACGACCGACTCACTGAATCGACGGTAACCATCAACGTTCTTTACGATGAAGTTGATGCCTTCAAATTGCAGGTTAAGGGCGCTCTAACCAAAGTCTCAACTGTTAAAAAACTGGCTGAGATGTGGCCTGAGGCAGTGCCATATTTGCCTGAGGTGGAACGCCGTGAAGCGACCAGCACTGCACTTGCCATTCCCGTTGAAACGCTAAACGCCCTTTGCGGCATACCAAAGAATGAATGACCCGCTCCGGCGGGTTTTTTAATGCCTCATACCTCACCGCATTTACGAGTGCGGTTAGTTATGACAACCGGCGGCCATCCACCGTCCATTAGCGCAGAAGTCTTGTTTAACGTTCAGCAGCCCGGCTTACGGGCGGAGTGATTATGAAAAAATTTATCGTTATCCAGCAGCACGCATGGTCAAACGACCACGGTTACGGCATTGGTTATTCCTCAGATTTGGAAATATTTGATAAGCGGGAAGTGGCAATTTCTCACGGATTTGAAGTAGCAGGTTGTGATGATTTCAATATCGGTGTTATCGACAACGGCCGACTAGTGTCGCTCGACTGGATGGAAAAGCCAGTAGGAAACGGAAAAGGCGTTTCAGTTGAGAAGCTCCAGATTATCTCTGATGCCATTGGCTTGGAGGCATCATGACAGTCACCCACAATGGCAAGCAGTACACCGCCAAAAAGCTCAACGATAACGAGTGGCAGCTGACATCAGTATCGGCACCGCGCGACAAGCTGACACTGAACCGCTGGCAGATGCACGTTGCTGGCTTACTGGCTCAGGTGGAGGGGAAAAAATGATGCACCACTACGGCACTACCCCGCTCATTCGCCAGTGCGTCACTCCTGGCATGATGGCAATGCATGAAGGACGAACCTATCGCGTCTCAGCAGTCATTCAGGAGCGCAAATGGGTATACCTGCACACCGACGCAGAAATCATCCGCCTCAGTGACTGCGTGATTGACGTCCTTCTGGACGGTCACGGCAACCCTATCCAGCACTAACCACCCTATTCAACCGATCGGCCTGGCATTACGCGGGCGGCATCTGCACATCCAAATTTCAGGAGTTCAGCCATGAACGCATACCTCACTTACGACCGAATCGAAGATCGGCGCTGGGTTGAGCAGCAGCTCGACGACGAGAAAGAGAAGTGGATCGGCGACCGGGCGCGGGAAATCATCGACATGATGCCAAAAGAGCCGTCCGGCCTCTTCCACTTCACGATCCCGATTGACTCCAGCCCGTACGAAGGGCTTCGCAGCGATAAAGCTGGCGAGGCGTACAACGATTTCATTTCTGCAGTTGCTTACGCCCAGGCGGAATACGACTGGGAACACCGTACCGGCTGCCCGTTCTGAATACTGAGGATTGAACAATGGCATTATTCCAACGCGCCACCAATACACAGGCTTTTCTCAAGGCCGGAATTATGGGTTTTGCCGGTGACGGCAAGACCTACACAGCCAGCGAGTTAGCAATTGGCCTTGTGCTGCTGATGCGACAGCGTGGTATTGCGGCAGGTGATCGACCGGTCATGTTCCTTGATACAGAAACAGGTTCTGACTGGGTTAAGCCAAGATTTGACGCTGAAAACATCGAACTGTTTACTGCAAAAACCCGCTCATTCGTCGATCTTCTTGAAGCTGTCAACGAAGCAGAAGCCAATGGCTCTGTGATGATTATTGACTCCATTAGCCACTTTTGGACGGGGTTATGCGACGAATACGCCAAACGACGCAATCGCAAGCGCGGGCTTGAGTTCTCGGACTGGGCATGGCTCAAGCAGGAATGGCGGCGGTTTACAGACAGATTTGTTAACAGCCAGGCGCATATCATCATGTGCGGCCGAGCCGGGTATGAATACGACTTCTTTGAAGGCGATGACGGCAAGAAACAACTGGCTAAAACCGGTGTGAAAATGAAGGCCGAAACCGAAACCGGATATGAGCCTTCCATCCTGATTCAGATGGAAAAGCAGATGAATATCGAAACCGGTCAGGTTTGGCGTACTGCTCGTGTTTTGAAAGATCGATCAACTCGCATTGATGGCCAGGTCTTTTCAAACCCGACATTCAAAAACTTCCTGCCTCACATTGAATTTCTGAACCTTGGCGGAACACATTTAGGCGTTGATACATCTCGCGATAACGGCGTTCTGTTTGCCGATGATGGAGTTCCTGCATGGCAAAAAGAGAAGCGCGCGAAAGAAATCGCGCTGGATGAAATAGTCGAGTTGCTGAACAAGTATCACGGCGGCACGACAAACGACGCCAAGCGAGCAAAATCCAACCTTCTTGAGAAGGTTTTTGCCTCTCGCTCATGGGAAAGAATCAAGGGAATGGACTGGCCTACCATCAAGGCTGGGCGAAATGCTCTGTGGCTGGAACTTGAAGGCGTTGAGTATGCATTCCCTGATCCTCAACCTGAGACAGAAAGCGAAATTGATACTCCTGCGTTTGATGAAGACATACCGCAATGAAGCGCACACCCTTCTACCGCCGGCCCGGGCGAACCGGGCAATTCTCCGGCCTCCGTGAGCGCGTTATCTGGATGATTCAGACGCGCGGCCGCCCGGTAACCGGTAGCGAAATCGCTGAGAAGTTTGGCGTAACGCTCATCGAGTTTAACCGTGTCGCCAACGGCATTACCCGCGGCACCGGACAGATAGCGAAGATCGTTGAGTCGGAAAAGTGGATCAACGAGGAAGGCATCTGCGACCGGACTTTCGACTTGGTAACGAAACCAAAGCTCGTAACGCCGCAAGGTAAATCTCGGCTGTTCACCCGGCGCGCCATAGAGCAGTCGCAGGAGGGTAGACGGCAGGAGTGCATAGCGCGTGCCGCCCGCCGTCGCCGCCTGATAGCTCAGGGCCTCTACATCGACGAAATGGAGTCCATCCTATGACTCACGCTCACGACGACATCAGGGTTGGAACATTGTGCCTTCCCTTCATTGGTAACGGCTGGCTAATGCCATGGGGTGAAGTGGTCAGCAATCCATTAAAGGCGCAGCGGATCGCTGAGGAATATCGGGAAAGGCAGGAGGCAGCTTGATACATTTCCATGGTGGACCAATCACGCCGGACACATGCGCCCTGAAGGCATGGAAAGGCAGGCACGCTTTCATTTCCTTCGCCAACCCCGGCCAATTAGCCCTGGCCAGCGAAGTCACCCAGTCTTTCGCGCTGGATAACGGCGCATTCAGCTTCTGGACGAAAAAGCGCGTTGTTAACTGGAATGACTACTACGCGTTTGTAGGTCGCTGGATGAATCACCATCGCTTTGCTTTTGCTGTTATCCCTGACGTGATCGGCGGGACCAGTGAAGAGAACGACGCGTTAATCGCCGAGTGGCCGCACGGCAAAGTAGTCGGCGCTCCGGTGTGGCACATGAACGAGCCCGATGAACGTTTCTTCAGCCTGTGTCGGGAATTTCCGCGCGTATGCATCGGCAGCATGGGTGAATACGACGCGAAGCGCCCGCGCTCATGTCGGGCAAAGTTACGCGATCTCATCCGTCACGTTGTCGACATAAACGGTTATCCGATAACAAAGCTTCACGGCCTGCGCATGCTGAACGCCGATATCTTTCGCCACATCCCGCTGTCGTCAGCCGACAGTACTAATGTGGCGCGCAACATCGGAATCGACAAGGCGTGGGATAAATCAGCCTACGCGCCGGCAAGCAAAGAAACACGCGCTGCGGTGCTGGTCGAACGCATTGAAGCCTTTAACTCTGCAAGTTCGTTGAATTACGACGCAGAACGCGATTGGTTCACGCCACAACTTGCATTCGAGGTGTAATTTCATGACCGGAAAATACTCTCTTATCTACGCAGATCCGCCCTGGTCTTACGGCAACACCATCAGCAACGGCGCTGCCGCCGATCACTACTCCACCATGAAGCTCATCGACATCAAGCGCCTGCCAGTGTGGGAACTTGCCGCCGAAAACTCGGTGCTGGCGATGTGGTACACCGGCACGCATAACCAGGAGGCTATCGAACTGGCCGAGGCCTGGGGATTTACAGTTCGCACGATGAAGGGCTTTACCTGGGTGAAGCTGAATCAGAACGCGGAATTGCGCATCAACAAGGCGCTGGCCGAGGGTGAAATCACCGACTTTTACGACTTCCTCGATCTGCTTAACGCCGAGACGCGCATGAACGGCGGCAATCACACCCGAGCCAATACCGAAGACCTGCTGATTGCCACCCGTGGCGCCGGGCTGGAACGACAGCCCGCCGGGATTAAGCAGGTGGTCTACAGCCCGCTCGGCGCGCACAGCGAAAAACCGTGGGAAGTTCGGCGCCGGCTTGAGCTTCTTTACGGCGATGTGCCGCGCATTGAGCTGTTTAGCCGCGGCGCGGCACCGGGCTGGGATCACTGGGGAAATCAGTGCGCCACCGCCGCGGTTGAATTGCTACCCGGCTGCGCCATCGATGTTGTGAAAACGGAGGCTGCATGAGCAAAGGTACCATTATCTGCCTGTGCGATATCACTGGTGTCATGTCTGTGCCATGGGTTGAAGCAGGCTACCGTGCGGTGTTGGTTGACCCGCAGCATCCAGATACTTCGATTAACGGTCCGATTGAACGCATATCGGCAACCATAATTGAGGCTATGCCGCGGCTGTCCCAGATCATTCGTACCGAGAACGTGGTCATGGTTATCGGCTTTCCTCCTTGCACTGACGTTGCAGTATCAGGATCCCGTTGGTTCGAATCAAAACGAGCCAAAGACCAACATTTTCAGGCTAAAGCTGCGCTCGTTGCCGAGCAATGCAGGATGACAGGCTTGGCGGCCGGATGCTCGTGGGCATTCGAAAACCCGGTTAGCGTGTTCAGTAGCATCTTCGGTTCGGCAGATTACACGTTCCATCCGTACCAGTTCACTGGGCTGTGCGAGGATGACAACTACACGAAACAGACCTGCCTCTGGACAGGTAACGGCTTCAAGGCGCCGGCAGAGAATATGCATCCGATGGTGGAAGCGGCTATCGACGCCGTGAAACTGGCCTGCGGACGGATGGTGCCGAAGAAGAAGGCAATCGAGGTCATCTCAGGAACATCTTTCGCCGGATTGGTGACTGACTGGTATCCGGACAACCGCATTCACGAATGCCCTCCCAGTGACGAGCGTGCCAACATTCGAAGCGCAACTCCTCTGGGCTTTGCGAAAGCAGTTTTTCTTTCGAATGCCCCTCATCTCAAAAACAAACGGGAGGCCGCATGACGCCAGCAAATGAAAATGCAATTCGCGCAGCCTGCCGCCGGTGTACCGAGGAAATCCAGCAGGCCATGCGCAAGAAGCCAAAGCCTAACTGGAACGAAA
>OKAL01000455.1_pt1 | contig 14100 bp, 9 predicted proteins | sample 1612781 | NCBI WGS metagenome assembly OKAL01 (sample SAMN04436817, study PRJEB24849) | human gut metagenome | biome: human gut; feature: NICU; material: stool | host: Homo sapiens | place: USA: Saint Louis, MO | collected 2011-05-05 | reverse complement strand
CGATCTGGTGCTTACCTGTACCGACAACCAGTCGCGTAACCGCCGTTTTGGCATGATGCTCGGTCAGGGCATGGATGTACAAAGCGCGCAGGAGAAGATTGGTCAGGTGGTGGAAGGCTACCGCAATACGAAAGAAGTCCGCGAACTGGCGCATCGCTTCGGCGTTGAAATGCCAATAACCGAGGAAATTTATCAAGTATTATATTGCGGAAAAAACGCGCGCGAGGCAGCATTGACATTATTAGGTCGTGCACGCAAGGACGAGCGCAGCAGCCACTAATCCCAGGGAACTTTGTTACCGCTATGACCCGGCCCGCGCAGAACGGGCCGGTCATTATCTCATCGTGTGGAGTAAGCAATGTCGTGTGAAGAACTGGAAATTGTCTGGAACAATATTAAAGCCGAAGCCAGAACGCTGGCGGATTGTGAGCCAATGCTGGCCAGTTTTTACCACGCGACGCTACTCAAGCACGAAAACCTGGGCAGTGCACTGAGCTACATGCTGGCGAACAAGCTGTCATCGCCAATTATGCCTGCCATTGCTATCCGCGAAGTGGTGGAAGAGGCCTACGCCGCCGACCCGGAAATGATCGCTTCTGCGGCCTGTGATATTCAGGCAGTACGTACCCGCGACCCGGCGGTGGATAAATACTCGACTCCATTGTTATATCTGAAAGGTTTTCATGCCTTGCAGGCCTATCGTATCGGTCACTGGCTGTGGAATCAGGGCCGCCGCGCACTGGCAATATTTCTGCAAAACCAGGTTTCTGTAACGTTCCAGGTTGATATTCACCCGGCAGCAAAAATTGGCCGCGGTATCATGCTTGACCACGCCACGGGCATCGTTGTGGGTGAAACGGCGGTGATTGAAAACGACGTATCGATTCTGCAATCTGTGACGCTTGGCGGTACGGGTAAATCTGGTGGCGACCGTCATCCGAAAATTCGTGAAGGTGTGATGATTGGCGCGGGCGCGAAAATTCTCGGCAATATTGAAGTTGGGCGCGGCGCGAAGATTGGCGCAGGTTCCGTGGTGCTGCAACCGGTGCCGCCGCATACCACCGCCGCTGGCGTTCCGGCACGCATTGTCGGTAAACCAGACAGCGATAAACCGTCAATGGACATGGATCAGCATTTCAACGGTATTAACCATACGTTTGAATATGGGGATGGGATCTGACGTCCTGTGATTGTGCCGGATGCGATGTAATCATCTATCCGGCATACAGTAACTAATCTCTCAATACCGCTCCCGGATACCCCAGCTGCCGCCAGGCTTCATACACCACGACCGACACCGCATTGGACAGGTTCATGCTGCGGCTGTCCGGCACCATTGGAATGCGAATTTTTTGTTCAGCGGGCAGGGCATCAAGAATGCTTGCTGGCAGGCCGCGTGTTTCCGGGCCGAACATCAGATAATCGCCATCCTGATAGCTTACGGCGCTGTGAGCAGGCGTACCTTTCGTGGTGAGGGCAAACAGGCGCTGGGGATTTTCTGCTTCGAGGAACGCGCGATAGTCATGATGACGCGTAACGGCGGTAAACTCGTGATAGTCCAGCCCCGCGCGGCGCAGGCGCTTATCGTCCCAGGCAAATCCCATTGGTTCGATGATATGCAGACGAAAGCCGGTATTAGCGCAAAGACGGATGATGTTGCCAGTATTTGGCGGAATTTCTGGTTCGTAAAGTACGATGTTTAGCATACTGCCCCCTTAGTGCGGGGGCAGGATAGCAGATATTCGTCTAACCCTTAAGCTGCATTCCCTTTCGCTATCGGAGCTAGTGCCGCAGGCAACTCTTTACCCAGCTCTTGCACCAGCGAATCTTGCGTAATTTCGCTGATCGATTTCGCGCCAGTCAGCGTCATCGCCACTTTCATCTCTTTTTCGATCAGATTTAGCAGGTTAGCTACACCCGCCTGGCCCGCTGTTGCCAGCGCATACAGGAAAGCACGACCCAGCAGTACGGTGTCGGCACCGAGCGCAATCATACGCACGACATCAAGCCCGTTACGAATTCCGCTATCCGCCAGAATGGCTATATCACCTTTCACCGCATCTGCAATAGCGGGCAACGCACGAGCGGAAGAGAGTACACCGTCCAGCTGGCGGCCACCGTGGTTAGAAACCACAATCCCATCAGCACCAAAACGTACTGCATCGCGCGCATCTTCCGGATCGAGGATCCCTTTGATCACCATCGGACCATCCCAGAAATCGCGGATCCACTCAAGGTCTTTCCATGAGATGGACGGATCGAAGTTATTCCCCAGCCAGCCGATGTAATCTTCCAGTCCGGTCGGTTTGCCGAGGTAAGCCGAGATATTACCTAAATCATGTGGACGACCGTTCAGGCCCACATCCCACGCCCATTGCGGATGCGTCACCGCCTGCAAGTAACGGCGCATTGCCGCATTTGGGCCGCTCATACCAGAATGCGCATCACGATAACGCGCGCCCGGTGTCGGCATATCCACGGTGAAAACCAGCGTCGAGCAGCCTGCCGCTTTTGCTCGCTCCAGCGCGTTACGCATAAAGCCGCGATCGCGCAGCACATAAAGCTGGAACCACATCGGACGTTTAATGGCTGGAGCGACTTCTTCAATCGGGCAAACGGAAACCGTCGAGAGAGTAAACGGAATGCCATGCGCATCCGCCGCTTTGGCAGCCTGAACTTCGCCACGACGCGCATACATGCCACACAAACCCACCGGAGCCAGCGCCACCGGCATCGACAATTTCTCATTAAACAGCGTCGTTTCCAGGCTTAAGTCAGACATGTTTTTCAGAATACGCTGGCGCAGCGCCACTTCTGACAAATCTTCCACGTTGCGGCGCAGCGTGTATTCAGAATATGCACCCCCATCCATATAGTGGAACAGGAACGGCGGCAGAATGCGTTGTGCTGCGGCGCGATAATCGCTGGCTGCGGAAATAATCATGCGTTTTTCTCCCTCGAATGCTCATTATGGTCACCAGGCAGGCGGGTAATGCGTGCATGGCGAGCTTGATCTTCATCGAATCGTTTCATGGTGGTGTGAACAAAGCTAAGGTGCGCCATCATTGCTTTACGCGCCCCGTCAGCATCACCGGCAAAAATGGCGTCAATGACTGCCTGATGTTGTTCGGTCAGCTGTGAAAAAACCGGGGGTACCAGATACATCCGCTGGCGGCTATGCTTCACAGAGGATTGCAGGACATCGAAGAAACCGCGCATGGTTTGCAGCAGCACGATGTTATGTGAGGCTTCGGCAATCGCCAGATGAAAACGAACGTCCGCTTGTGAGGCGAGATCCGGGTCTTCACTTAGCGTTGCTTCAAAGCAAAGCTGAATTTTCTCTTTTTCGCCTGGTGTGGCGCGCATTGCTGCATGCCATGCGGTGCTGGCTTCAATGGCGTAGCGGGCTTCCAGAATATCGAAACTGTAATCCGGATCATCGGCCATCAGCGTTTTCAGCGGCTGGACGATGTTTTGCTCCGACCATGTGTCATGACGCCAGCGAATAAACGTCCCGCCGCCGCGTCGACTAAGCAGCACGCCTTCGCTCACCAGTTTTGCCAGCGCCTCGCGCAGTGAATTACGCGATACGCCGAGTTGCATCGCCAGTTGACGTTCAGCGGGCAACTTCATGCCCGCCTCCAGGTTTTTTTCATCAATCAGCGCCCGCACACGATCGGCAACCTCGTCTGACAGGCGTCTGGGTAAAACAATCATTAAGGAATCATCCACGTTAAGACATAAGCCTGAAGCGTGGTGATCACGCCCACCATACAGGTGAAGATCAGGCTGTGTTTGACAGTAAAGCGGAACAGATCTGACTCTTTGCCTACCAGGCCTACCGCCGCACAGGCGATAGCGATAGATTGCGGAGAGATCATCTTACCGGTGACACCACCGGTGGTGTTGGCGGCAACCAACAACAGGTCAGAAACGCCAATTTGTTGTGCTGCAGTGGCTTGCAGCGCGGCGAACAGGGCGTTAGATGAGGTATCCGATCCGGTCAGGAAGACACCAAGCCAGCCGAGGAACGGCGAGAAGAAGGTGAATGCATGGCCGGTGTGCGCCAGTGCCAGCGCCAGCGTTGATGATAGTCCGGAATAGTTCGAGATAAAGGCGAACGCCAGCACCATACCGATGGAGTAGATAGGCAGAGCCAGTTCTTTCAGCGTGCTGCCGAAGGTGCTGATAGCGTCAGATGGTTTCATCTTCAGCCAGACAATCGAGAGCAGGGCAGCAAAAAGAATGGCGGTACCGGTGGCAGAGAACCAGTCGAACTTAAACACGGCGGTATACGCTGTCGCTTCGCTGACCACTGGCGGCATACGGGCAACCAGTTTATCGAGGTACGGCACCGGAATATTGATCACCCATTCATACAGCGCACCACCCGAAGCGAACAGGGCTTTAAACGGTGGAATACTCCACAGCGTTACGGTGGCGGTCAGGAACAGGAACGGTGTCCAGGCGCGAAGCACCTGACCTGCGGTGTAACCGGTGTGAGCCAGCGTCATATCAACCTGTGACGCCCCCAAGTCACCGAAGCGGAATACGCGCACTGGTTGCCAGCGTTTGAGGAACAGCGTCAGGCAGAGCAGTGATACCAGCGAAGAGATAATGTCTGGCAGTTCCGGCCCAATGAAGTTAGAGCTGAGGTATTGAGCAATGGCAAACGAACCACCTGCAACCACGACCGCAGGCCACGTCTCTTTGATACCGCGCCAACCGTCCATAATCGCCATGATCCAGAACAGCACGATAATGGTCATAAACGGCAGCTGACGCCCCACCATCTGACCAATCTCAAAGCTGTCGATGCCTGTTACCTGCCCGGCGACCAGAATCGGAATACCCATCGCGCCAAATGCCACTGGCGCGGTGTTAACAATCAGGCACAGTCCGGCGGCGTACAGTGGTTTAAAGCCCAGACCGACCAGTAATGCGGCGGTAATTGCTACCGGAGCGCCAAAGCCTGCGGCTCCCTCAAGGAAAGCGCCGAAACAGAAACCGACGATCAGCATTTGCAGGCGCTGGTCAGGGGTTATCGAAAGAATAGACGAGCGGATGATGTCAAACTGCCCGGTTTTCACCGAGATCTTATAGACGAACACTGCCGCAATAATGATCCACGCGATGGGCCACAAACCGTAGAAGAAGCCATAAATCACCGAGGCCAGCGCGTTAGCGACCGGCATTTTATAGAACAGCAAAGCCACGGCAAGGGCGATTGCCACCGTCCATGAGGCGGCGACATAACCTTTGAGTTTGAGCTTAATCAGCGCAAAGAAGAAAAACAGGATGGGAAGCGATGCTATCAGGCTGGAAAGCCAGATATTCCCGGCGGGATCGTAGTTTTGTTGCCAGAGATTCATTGCAGGTCTCCTGGAGTCCACGCACATCGTGTAATGAGTCTGATGCTCATCTCCTTGTCACACGTTGTGTAAAAGTGGCACTGCCAATTGTGTTGTGTAGGGATAATGACAATGAATGGTTAACTAAATGTTATGCATTGGCAACATTGATGTGAGTTTTAATTGGGGAATTGTGAACCAGAGGTCAGATAAGCGAATAATTGGTAGGGCCAATTCTTGGTGGAGGGAGATGTCTGGTAAAGAAAAGGGCAATCCTCATCAGAGAATTGCCCTTAGTCACACTAAGTTAATGGATGATTACCACTGAATACCGGCACCGAGCGCGGCGGAGTATTCACCCTGGCTATTGGTACTACCTTGTAATTTGTAGACCCAACGACCATTGGCGCTCACCATCGACACACCTAAAGCAACAGCCGATTCACCATTGTAAGTACCGCCACCAATAGAGGCCATGCTGGCACCTGGAGTGTAAGCCTGCGGCAGACCGGTCATTGCCATTGCAGAAGCGATACCACCGCTCAACTTGCTTTCGGTTTTGGACAGTTTGTTATCCATCTCAACCATCCGCTGATCGGTGTATTGCTTCGTTTCCTGCACGCTTTGCTTCAACTGCGCATAGTTCACTGCGTCGTTGTTGTTGACGCCAGCGGAGACGTTGCTGATGCGAGTCGTACCGCCATTACCACCACCGAGAGTGATGTTGCTGTAGTCTATAGAACCATCAGCTTTGGTGTCGTAACGAACGCCGCCTGCCTCAGAAGACTTCAGCTGCGAAACGTTAACCGCATCGGTGGCATTAACACCTGCAGCAACGTTGGTGATACGACGCTGGTTGGTAGAAGAACCCACAGAGATGGTGTTTTCTTCGTTGGCCACGGAACCGGTACCCAGCGCGACGCTGTTGTCAGCGGCAGCAATGGAACCAGAACCAATTGCAACACTGTCTTTACCCTGCGCGTTGGCATCTACGCCATCGGTGTTGGTCTTGAAGTATTTGGTGCTACCGGTGGTTACGATATCGCCAATGCCGTTTTCGATATTGGTAACGCGAGTATCCAGATTCGTCACCTGATTGTTCAGGTTAGTAATGCTCTGGGTATTCTGGGAAACCTGCGCGTCCGTTACTTTCAACTGACCCACGTTAACCGCATCGGTATCAGCCGAACCAGCCGCGACGTTGGTGATCTGACGTTGACCGTCTTCACTGCCGACAGAGAACTCACCCACAGAGTTCTGTGGTGCGTCCATGTTGTAGGCGGTGTAGCCAGTTTGAGCACCACGAGTCGTCTGTGAGCCATTACCCATAGCAATGCTGTTTGCATGGTTTGCACGCGCGTTGCTACCGATAGCAATGCCATTAAGTGCATTCGCGTCCACGTAGGCACCATAACCGATACCAATACCCGCATTACTATTAACGATAGTTTTCGCGCCCATTGCTAGCGAGTCTTCACCTACTGCCAGTGAATCTTCTTCCGTTGAGTTGGCGTGGAAGTATTTGGTCGGCGTGGTAGCGACTGCACCAATGGCATTTTGCAACTGGCGAACCGTAACGGCGTCATGGGCTTCGGAACCATCGGCTACGTTGATGATTTGACGATATTTACCGTCATCACCAATAGACAACGCACCAAGTAGTTCGCCATCCGTGGTGTCATAACCAATCACAACACCTTCTTCCGACACGCTGGTGTCACGAGAACCTTTAACTATTACACGGCTGGAAACGGAACTGCTACCCAGGGCAATACCGGTATCAACGGTGCTGCTGCTACCTTGACCAATGGCTACGCTGCTTTCGCCTGAGGCGACAGCGTTATAACCCACAGCCGTAGCGCCAATACCTGAAGCGCTGGCATCGTTGAACGCTAAGCCGTTGTCGTTGGTACGTACATAGTTAATGCCCGCACCGTTATCTTCGATGTAGGTTTCGCTGGTGTTACCGGCAAGCTGATTGATGATTTCGCTGTTCTGCTGGATCAGCATATTGGTGTTAAACAGCTGAGAACCGTTGATGGCGTCAGTGCTGCCTTCGCCAATGTTACCATCAGCAACGTTTGTGATGATGCTGGCCTTGCCATCATGGCTGGCGTTGTAGGCACCTGCGCCGTCATTGGCCGTTGCATCCCACAGCAGAGCGTTATCGTCGAGCGCATCCAGGGCGTCACCGACGTTGTTGTACTCGGCATTTGCAATGGTGTAACTCGGCGCAGTAATAGAACCATCAGCGTTGACTTCTGCGTCACCACCCAGCGCATCAGCGATGTACTTGTTGGTGGTATACAGTTGTGAGCCGTTAATAGCATCGCTGCTGGTGGAGGAAATTGCACCGTCTGCGACGTTAGTAATGACGCTGGCCGTTTTATCTACTCCGCGACCGGCGCTAAATGCACCATTACCGCCATTGGCTGTTGCATCCCACAACAGAGCGTCATCCAGCGTGGTATCGATCGCTTCCAGCGCGTCACCGACGTTGCTGTAACTGCCGCCAGCGATGGCATAAGTCGGTGCGGTGATTGTGCCGTCAGCATTGACTTCTGCGTCACCACCCAGAGTATCGGCAATGTACTTACTGGTGTCATAGAGCTGTGAGCCGTTAATAGCGTCGCTGCTGGTAGAGGAAATTGCACCGTCTGCAACATTAGTAATGATGCTGGCCGTGTTATCTTTTCCGCGACCGGCGCTAAACGCACCGTCACCGCCCTTGGCGGTCGCATCCCAGAGTAGGGCGTCACCGAGTGATGTGCTAAATGACGTGTTAATGGCAGCCAGAGCATCACCGACGTTATTGTAGTCAGTACCACCAATAGTGTAGGTTGGCCCGGTTAATACACCCGCATCACTGATATCAGCACCACCGCCAAGGTATGACGTAAATGAATCAGCTAAGCCATAAAGTTGTGAGCCATTAATGGCGTCAGTGCTATCAGAGGATACCGTGCCTGCCAGTAAGTTGGTGATTTTGCTATCAGTACCGTTGGTACCGTGTTTGGCACTGAATGCACCCGCCGTAGCGTTCCACAGCAGAGAGTCATCACCGAGACTGTCAACAGCGTCAGTCAGGTTGGTGATGTTAGTGGTGTTCGTGGCGATATTGGTGGTGTTGGCTGCCACGGCATCGTTAGTGGTTTTCAGCTGAGAGCCGTTTACCGCGTCAGTGCTACCAGCCGTCAGGTCACCGTCTTTGACGTTGGTGATTTTGCTGGTGGCATCGGTACCGTGCGCGGCGCTGAACGCGGTGCCATTCCACAGCAGGGCATCGTCTTTAAGGTCGCCAACGGAATCCGTCAGGGTATTGATACTGTTAGTGTTGGTGGTGATATTGGCAGTATTGGTCGCTACGTTATCGTTGGTGGTTTTCAGCTGAGAACCGTTAACCGCATCCTTACTGGTATCAGAAATAGCGCCGTCTTTAACGTTGGTGATGGTACTGGTAGTATCTGTACCATGTGCCGCACTATATGCCTTTTTAAGGGAGTCCCATTGTAACGTATTATTGTCCAGGCCCGTTAAGGCGTCGCCAACAGTGCCGAAAATACCACTTTTCAGCCTGTAATTTGGGGAAGTAACGACGCCTTGCGCATTGACGGTAGCCCCCCCACCAAGATTGTCCGCTACTGACTTACTGATAGCATAAAGCTGTGATCCATTGATGGCATCAGTACTGGTAGTGCTGATATCACCTGCTGCCATATTGACAATTTGTCGCTGAGCTGTTGTGTTACCCACAGAAACAGTATCCGCGTCAGTCGCTACAGAACCAGCACCCAGAGCAACTGAATTTTTCCCTTGAGCACTGGCTTGAGCACCAATTGCAGTGCCATTTTCTAAACCGGCATAACTGCCTTGTCCAAGAGCAATAGCATTTACACCACCTGTAATACTACCATTACCCAGCGCGATAGCATTTGCGCCGTCAGCTTTATTCCCTTGACCGATGGCAATTGCGCCAGCCGCTACTGCCTGACTTTGATTGCCCAGAGCAATCGTGTTGTCGACATCTGCAATACTGCCGGAGCCCAACGCGATACTATTAAGTCCATTTGCCTCCGCGTTAGTACCAACTGCCGTCGCATTTTCAGCAGCTTTGCTCTCTGCACCCATAGCAATCGCGTTTGCGGCGTTGGCGGCGGATAGTCTACCGAATGCGAGGCTGTCTACGCCAGCTGCAGCACTGTTGCGGCCTACTGCAATCGCGTTAGCTGCAGATGCGGCGCTACTTGCACCCAGCGCCATTGCATATTCTTTCGACGCATTAGCCGTGGCTCCGAGGGCGATACTCATAATTCCTAAGGCCTTGCTTTCACGTCCAAATGCGATGGCGTCATCAGCACCAGTCTCTGCGTGATCCCCTTGTGCAATAGAAAATTCACCTACTGAGTTCGCATAACGACCAAGTGCGATTGAAAATCCACCCGTTGACGTTGCCGATGCACCTATAGCGAGGCTTCGCTCACCTGCTGAGGTAGTGTTAATCCCTAACGCCACTGATGCTTCGCCAAGCGAATGGGTCTTAGCACCGAGGGCTGTTGACCACCTTCCGTCAGCAGTTGAGTGATAACCTACTGCGGTGCTGGAGCCACCCCCGGTGTCTGTAAAACTATTTGCTTTTGCATCTTCACCGATAGCAACCCAGCCTGTTCCTGTTCCCTGGCCATAATTGACGCCCTGACCGTTGTCCCTTCCTGCCTGAGCCTGTACCCCAAACGACGACAACATTCCCCCAGCAACCAGGGCAGAAATTAACAGCTTACTGCGCCCGGATTTCTTGCCACGGCTTTTTGCCGTTTCACTGGCAACGGTGTAACTGCCTGTTGCCGGATTCCAGATAACTTTAAAAATTTTGTTCATTATTGATGCTCTCTATTCCTTGATATAAGCGCAGAAGCTGCATTTATTTTTTGTTTTTTCGCTGCCGAGTTTCAGCAGGTTGAACAGTGTCGAACTGGAGATTGGCCATATTGATGGACAACTTCAGATACTTCAGGTTATTAGGCGAAACGCCTTTTAATGTCAGATTAATGTCTTGCCATTGACCAGGCATTAATTGCAGAGTGGAATTCATGGTGGTGTTGAAAAGTAATTGTTGCCACTTTGCCAGAGCTTTGGCATCGGTGGGTCTTTCATTGCCCCATGTCGCATGAAAGCCAATATTTGATACGGGAACGCTTAAAAGGTTAACCAGCGAAATACGAATAACACTGCCATTTTCAACCGCATCAATAGCCAGCACCCGGCCTGCCAAACCGACCGATCCGTTATTTAAAATGAAATATTGTGTTTGTGCTGGGTTAAATTCTGTAAAGACAAATTCGTCCTGCTTGTCTTTAACCGCTTTCACCACGCCAGCGAGCGTCTTGGTACTATTTATGACAGTAGTTTGTTGTTTTTCAAGATGTTCTATCTTTCGCTTATCGAGTTCCTGCTGTTTCTCAAGCGCCTCAATTTTGCTTTTTTGCAACTCTTGCTGTGTAACGAGGTCGTCGACCTTACTCGCTTTTTCAATATAGTCACACCCTGCCAATAAGCAGAGAGGCACTATTATTAACACGCTTAACAGTGTTTTCTTTAGGTTCATAGGATGAATTCCTTTTCATAATCCCGATACGTTGATAATTACAGTACAATCATTTTTTTTATGAATGATTAGAGTGGGGCATATCCGCCAAATAAATTTGTTAGAGAATTTTTGTATTAATGGGTTGTGCGAATATGTTTTTAAGTGTCAAACAATTTTAGTTTGTAGCCAATAAATAAATTGATCGCGCGGATTTTAATGATCGGTGTCAATCAATGTCAAATGTTTCACCGGATAAAGGCCCGGGGCAGGGAAAGATAAATATTCAGTTGAGTGATGTTTTATTGCGAATTTTGCGATGCTGATAGAAAAATTTAAATAATTAATTATGTTTCAAGCATTGATATGCGGCAATTCATTGTTAATATTGATACATCATTCTTTAATTTGTACCTGATTTTCAGAATTTAGCCTGCTCCGGGCGCTCAGAAGTGTAGGTGGAGTTAAATATATAATGTTAAGAACGTTATAAATATTCGATCTCTACAACAGGCTCCTGCATGTGCCAGCAGGAGCGAGTAAATCGTGAGTGGCTGTAATTACAGCGACGAGAAAGGAACTTAAAACGCAGTCTTAGAGAACCCTGTCATCTCTTGTAGGCCCATTTCGCGGCCCAGCGCGGTCATTGGGTGCACAACGACCAGTCCGCGAACGCTCTTCTTCAGTTTGCCCATATCAGCTTGCTCTTTTTTAGTAATCGCGCGCTGGAACGGCATCTTCATCAGCTTCTGTGCTTCCTTACTGAGTTTCTGGCTGTGAACTTCGCGCAGGCGAGCAATTTCTGCTTCCAGAGTGGCTTTCTCTTTTTCCAGTTCGGCATATTTGTCTGCGGCTTCAACCAGCGACAGATCGGCCTGCTGGTGGCGGATGGCGTCCAGACGATCGCTGAGACGTTTGATTTCGTTTTTTTCGACTTCTTTCATGTGATGGCTTCTGATAAAGATAAATTTATAGCCCCTAGTATGCGCGACCAGGTGCTTTGTTCACAACTGATGACATTGCAATAGTTCTATAACGTAAACATTAACATGCTTAAAAACTACGCAATTTATTGATTAATTAAGAAATTTAAAGAAAAAAGATAGTTAACAAAAGCGGATGATTATTGAGGATTGAGCACGTTTTCCTTAATGTCATTTATACCGGGATCTAAACTAAAATTGGCGGCCGCGCATTCCCGGCGCGGGGTAATACGGAGATATCATCATGGGCAAATTAGGTGAAAACGTTCCGCTTCTTATCGATAAAGCCGTAGATTTCATGGCATCGAGCCAGGCGTTCCGGGAGTATCTGAAAAAACTACCTCCCCGTAACGCGATTCCGTCCGGAATACCTGATGAAAGCGTGCCGTTATATCTACAACGTCTGGAGTATTATCGTCGGCTTTATCGGCCGAAGCAGGTAGAGGGGCAGTAAGCAGGCGTTGCTTACTTTTGGAAGGCTTTTTTTAAGCTGATTTTGGAAATCAGCTCTGTCAGTGAAAGGACCATTGTTGATCGCACAGCCTGTTGGTAACGCTGAATTTGCATTGCATACAAACTGGAGTCTGCAGGTTCAAACTGTGGCGGCGGTGGTAACGCCGCCACGCAATGCAGTTCACCAAAGGGTCCAAGGATTTCGTCGTCGGTAAACGCGTACTCGTTGCCGTCGTGATTTAGCTCTTCACGCAATGCCATCAGCAGTTCCGCATCTTCGTATTCCTGGCGGTTAATGACACCCAACCCGTAAATGAGTTTTAAACGCACAGAAAGATCGCCCAGCGGACCGTCGCCGTCGAGTAACGGTTCTACAGCATACTTCACCGCGTAATCGTCTTTGCGGAATACCTGAAGCACCAGAAGATTTACCGCCTCGGTCAAAAGCTCGACGGCGGTGATCAGAAAGCTTCGCACGGTTTTGCCAGCATTCAGACGCTCAAGCACACGGTTTTCAAAGGCCTGGGTTTGTTCCATTGTTGCCTGCATATCTGACAATCTGTTATTCGGGCGCAGGGTATCCTGCGCCTGGTCCACCATTATTGCATTGCTTTATAAGCGGTTACTGCCTCGGATACAACCTCGCTGTTGGCATCAAGACCGGAAATCTGTGCCAGCGCGGCTTGTGGGCCTTTGTCGGCAATCAGCGCTGCCAGTTCCTGAGCCTGCGGATCATCTTCACTGCGGAAGTGCATTGCAGCGGCAATACCTTCAATCAGGTTTTTATGTGGCAGACCATATTCCAGCGTTCCGAGCAGTGGCTTGATCAGACGGTCGCCAGCACTCAGTTTACGCAGCGGCTGACGGCCTACGCGCTCTACATCATCTTTCAGATACGGGTTCTCGAAACGACCGAGGATTTTCTGGATGTACGCCGCATGTTTGTCCGCGTCAAAGCCGTAGCGCTTGATCAGTACCGCACCGCTTTCTTCCATCGCACCTTTTACCACCGCGCGGATTTTCTCGTCGAGAATCGCATCACGAATGGTCTGATGACCGGCCAGTTTTCCGAGGTACGCGGTTATAGCATGACCCGTGTTCAGGGTGAAGAGTTTACGTTCGACAAATGCCATTAGGTTGTCGGTTAACTCCATGCCTGGGATGTTCGGCAGCGCGCCTTTGAACTGCGTTTTATCAACAATCCATTCGCTGAATGTTTCTACCGTCACTTCCAGCGGATCGTTGGTTGCAGAAGCCGAAGGCGGCACGATGCGGTCAACGGCGGAATCGACAAAGCCAACGTGTTCTTCTACCCACGCTTTGGCATCTTCCGGCAGGGCGTTCATCACATGGCCTTTCAGCTGCGTGGTGCCGCGTACCATGTTTTCACAAGCGATGATGTTCAGCGGGGATTCATTACCTTGTTCTTTACGTTTCACCAGCCCTTTGGCGATTGCCGGGGCAATACGTTCCAGCACAACCGGACCAACGGCGGTAGTGACTAAATCAACCTGAGCAATCAGATCAACGACATCATCACCAATGCTGCTGACGGCATTGACGCCGGAAACGGTATCTACCTGCTCGGTTTCACCGACCACATGAACCTGATAGCTATGACGGGCATTCAGGGCATCAAGTACCACCTGATTGACATCGGCAAACGTCAGTTGGATACCCGCGTCTGCCAGCAGTTTACCGATAAAGCCACGACCGATATTACCTGCGCCAA
>OKAL01000443.1_pt1 | contig 14531 bp, 20 predicted proteins | sample 1612781 | NCBI WGS metagenome assembly OKAL01 (sample SAMN04436817, study PRJEB24849) | human gut metagenome | biome: human gut; feature: NICU; material: stool | host: Homo sapiens | place: USA: Saint Louis, MO | collected 2011-05-05 | reverse complement strand
GGCGTGATTTTCGTGAGCGGCTGATGTATCTGGACCTGGAGTATCAGTCCGGATATTGCCGCTTACGCACTGCGGGCAGTGAGACGCAGATGGTGCCCGACGTGCTTATCTTTGCCCACCGCAGCGGGATGGCCGGTCTTTTCCCTGGCTTTGACCGTCGTCTGGTAAACGCACTGCTGATGTGCGATGAGTCTCCCTGCGTAATCGCACCCGCCAGTCCGGTTCCTTCGCCATCAGGCGCATTGTCTTTCTGGCGACTGATTCAGGCCATTACCGGGCGCAGGCGGGTGACTCTGATTGCCGAGGGGCAGCGCTGTGAGCGGCTGGCTCCCTGCCGGTTACTTATCCACCAGCAGGCCTGGTATCTGGTGGCAGAGCACGACGGACATATCGCCGTATTCTCCCTGGATGAAATCCATCTGGTTCAGCCCCTGCAGGAGACTTTCCGGCGTAACGACAGTCTGTGTCGTCTTGTTGAAGACCCGGGCTTTATTCAGTCCTTACCCCATTTTCGCTTTATCCGGCAGTCACTGCTTACGTTTGTTCCGGCCAACAGCTCACCGGAATAGCGCAAGCGTTGTTATCAACCCGGCAACAGGGAGGAGCCCTATGCCCGTTATTGCCATTATCGCCATTGTTGTCATCGTCATCATTCTGAACAAAACCGGGGTGTCCGACAGTCTCGCGGCCCTGACCCTTGCCACTGTTGCCGCACTGCTGACGGGAGGTGGCGCAGCCGGTGCTGCCAGTGTCGCGCTGACACCGTTCGTCGGCGTGCCGGTGGGTATTTTCGTGGGCATTTATGTCTTTGCCAAAGTGGTTCGTCTGATTTCAGGAAAAAAATAATGAAACGTAAAACACTGCCTCTGCTGGTGCTGGTTGCCACCACGCTGTTTCTCAGCGCATGCGATAACAGAAGTGATGACCTGAAGGCCATCAGTAAATTTAAGGACCTCACCCCACCGCGTTTCAGTGATGTGGTCAGCCACCAGGATGATGTCAGCGAAGAATGGTCACAGGTTGACTACTTATCCGGTCCCACCTTGCAGGTTTTACGTACCCGCCAGTCGCCCGATGGCTGCGAAGATGGCAGTTACTACTACCTCGTGGATATGCAGGAAAAAACCGTCCAGCCACTGATGAATGCGCTGTGTATTGCCGATAACATCAAACTGGAATACCAGGAGGTGACGGACCCGTATACCAAAGAAAAATACTTTGAGTACGCCCATGACGGCAAACTGATGGGGCAGCTACTGATACCCTCGAACCCTGACAATCAGGAATAAAACAACGACAAAGGAGACAAGAATGACAATACTTTCACTAAGTCGGTTTATGCTGGCGGGTGTACTGCTCGCGAGCTTTAATGCCTCTGCTATCCCGGGGTTCTGGCAGCAGGGCTATGGCCAGGGCAATACGGAATACAGCGTGACCGATACCAGTGGGAGGATGTTTACCATCAACTGTACTGGAAATCCTGACCAGAATGGTTTCTACCAGCATTCAGTTTTTCTGACCCAGACGGATAACAGAATGGTCAGTTCGCACGATGATGGCACCACAGTCACCGTGGTGATGGACCATAAGCAATATGCCATTCCCTCAACCCTTGGCTGGCGTAACGGCGATAACGCCTGGTATGACTTCATTATGGATATCCGTAAGACCGGGCAGTTTGACGTTTACGTCAATGACCGTAAAGCGGGGACTTTCACTGTGGACCTGAAGAACGCAGAGAAAGTTCTGCCCACTCCCGGAGACTGCGGTAACGACTGAAAGCCGTTCCTCCTTACGCAAACCAACCCCGACAGCCATCAGGCTGCCGGGGTTTTCTTTTATCAGGAGCCCGAAAATGTCCCAATCCGTGTTACTGCCACCGGGGCCTTTCACCCGGAGACAAGCGCAAGCGGTCACTACCACATACTGCAATATCACACTCGAAGACGACCAGGGCAGTCACTTCCGCCTGGTGGTTCGTGACACTGAAGGCCGGATGGTCTGGCGGGCATGGAATTTTGAGCCGGATGCCGGTGAAGGTCTTAACCGTTATATCCGCACCTCAGGCATCTGTACAGACACGTCCACCCGCTGACCGCGAAGCATTTACCTGCAACATTCCACCTGTCCGAACACCCTTTATTCCCCTATACGCCAGTCATCGCCGCTGGCGTTTTTATTGACGGAGACATATCCATGACAACGCAGACGCAGTACGACCTCGCACCCGCTAACCAACCCGAATTTGAACTGACCGTCACGCAGGTCCCCGATGAACAACGTATCGATTTCTGGCCGCAGCATTTTGGCACTATCCCGCAATGGCTAACCCTGGAGCCGCGTATTTTTGCCTGGATGGAGCGTTTCTGTGCGACCTACAGCGGCGGTATCTGGTCGTTCTACACCCTCAGCAATGGCGGCGCGTTTATGGCCCCTGATGCTGACAGTGACGATAAATGGCATCTGCTCAACGGCATGAACGGCAATGATGCCCAAATGAGCGCAGAAGCTGCGGGCATTGCTGTCTGCATGATTGCGTACAGTCACCATGCCTGCCGTACAGAGTGTGACGCGATAACTGCACACTTTTACCGCCTGCGTGACTACGCCCTGCAACATCCAGAAGCTCACGCTATTCTGCGCATCATCGACTGACCGGAGGAACAACGAATGAAACAGCTTTCCTTTTTACCTGGCGAGATAACACCACAGGACCGGCGTCTCATTCAGCGGGCACTCAGGGCTCTGGACCGACACCTGCATGAGCCCGGCGTGGCCTTCACCTCTTCACATGCTGTCCGTGAGTGGCTGCGACTGCATATGGCCGCACTTGAGCGGGAAGAGTTCCGGGTGTTGTATCTGGACAACCAGAATCAGTTGATTGCCCATGAGACGCTCTTCACCGGCACCATTAACCGTACCGAGGTGCATCCCCGGGAAGTGGTGAAACGTGCCCTGTACTTCAATGCGGCGGCGGTGATACTCGCGCACAACCATCCTTCTGGCGAGACAACACCCAGCCAGGCAGACAAAGCCCTCACGCAGCGACTGGTACAGGTGCTTCAGTTGGTGGATATCCGCGTCCCTGACCATCTGATTGTCGGCGGCAGGCAAATCTATTCGTTCGCAGAACACGGTCTGCTGTGAGGTATGACATGAAAATTATCAGTAAACGCCGGGCAATGACGATATACCGCCAGCATCCTGAGTCCCGGATCTTTCGCTACTGCACCGGCAAATACCAGTGGCACGGTAGCGTCTGTCATTACACCGGCAGGGACGTTCCGGATATCACCGGAGTCCTCGCGGTATACGCCGAACGCCGCCAGGACCGCAATGGGCCCTATACCTGCCTGATGAGCATCACCCTGAACTGGCAATAGTGGAGAACTGTAATGAGCAACCCTACCAGGGGCCTGCAGCGGGCTATCACGCCGCGCCTGGGAGCCCGTCTGGTGCAGGAGGGTAACCGACTGCACTATCTGGCTGACAGGGCCAGCATCACCGGCAGGTTCAGTGACACCGAATGCCGGAAGCTGGATGAAACATGCCCGCACTTTATCCGCCATATGGAGTCGATGCTAACCACCGGTGAACTCAGTCCCCAACACGCCCACTGCGTCACCCTGTACCACAACGGTTTCACCTGTGAAGCCGATACTCTTGGCAGTTGCGGCTACGTATACATCGCCATTTACCCCACTCAGAGTTAATTACCTTCACGAGAGTAAACATGAAAACTTTACCTGCAACAACTCAGCGGGCGGCGAAGCCCTGCCTGTCACCCGTGGCTGTCTGGCAAATGTTACTGGCGCGTTTGCTGGAACAGCACTACGGTCTGACAATAAACGACACCCCATTCAGCGATGAAGTTGTTATACAGCAACATATCGATGCCGGTATCACCCTGTCAGATGCCGTGAATTTTCTGGTGGAAAAATACGAACTGGTGCGTATCGACAGGAAGGGATTTAACTGGCAGGAACAATCCCCTTATCTCCGGGCTGTAGACATTCTGCGAGCACGGCAGGCAACTGGCTTGTTGCGGCAAAGCCGTAACAACGTAGTACGATGAACATTGCGTACAACCTTCCCGATTTACATTTCTGAACTTCCTCCCTTGTTTACCTATTGCGTAATGCGCCTGCTACTACCCGGCAGGCGCGTTATCTTTTTACGGACAAACAATCATGCAACCAGAAGTTGAAGTATTAACCGATCATAATGAGCTAATTTGTTCGAGCTTTATTGAACACATTGCCAACACATTAAATTTAGGAGTAGTGTACAACTAAACCTGCAGCCAAGGATGTATAGTGAGCGAAGCCCTATCAGGCCTTTTTGGTCAGTAGATAAGATTGATCTTCGTTGATAGAATTTACTTACACCAGCTGTTACATTAAGATAATTTTTTGGTGGGAGAATGATAAGATCTTACGTAACAATTTGATTTTAATGGTGCCGATAATAGGAACCGATAAACAACATCAATACAATGATTTTATTGATAAAAATAAAATCGAAAAACATTCCTATACACACCACTATACACATTGACGGGTGCGTTCATTTTTCATACGAACTAATTAACAGAAAAAAACTTTTTTTTAGAAAAACTGTTCACACTGTTCACTAATGGTTTTTGTTTATAATATTCATTAACTTATGCGGTGAATGGTTGGTGAACAGTGAACACTTTACTGTTCACTTTTGCCGTTTTGCAGGTAAAAAAAGACCGGCGATTGCCGGTCAGAGTAAGTTATCTCGCTATGGGATCATCGCATTTCGGCAGCCAGTCGGCGTTGCTTTCTTCCCTGAGCGCCAGATTGGTCTGTATGCCCTGATTTTTCCGGCGCTTTTCATAGCTCAGCCCGTACTCTTTCAGCATGGCTGGCAGCCCCTTGCCGAACATGGTGAGGCTCAGGGTATTCCTGTAGCCGTGGGCTTCCATATACGCCAGATAGGCATGATACAGATACAGACGCGGCTGACGCGGTATGATGCTGGCATTGCCAATATACATACCCTCAGGCTCCGGCAGGGCTTCCAGATAGCCGCAAAAATCAAATGTCGGGTCGGCATCGCGCTTGATGCTGAGCGCCTCGTCGGAGTTCTGCTGTGACTGGAGCAGTGCGCGGGCAGTCATCGGATCGCTGAACTTCTGCATTAGCTGGCGCACAATCACGGCCAGCTCACGGGCGATTTTGTTCTTAAGCTGCGGGTCGCGTTCCTCCGGCGCAATCTGCTCCGGGAAATGCAGGATCACCCGGCGACGGGAAACACCGCCGCTGCGGTCAGTGAAGCGCATCGGGTTATTGTTCACGGCCAGAACCACCGCCGGAATATGGGTGGAGTACGCATCCTTGTATTTCGGGTCAACGGAGACCGCATCCCCGCCAGTGATGGCCTTGAGTCCTGCCCCGTCACCGCTCCACTTTTCCTGGTCAGGCAGGCGAATCAGCGAGAAGCCAATTAGCGCGGCACGTTCGCGCGGTGATTCCAGCGTTTCGATGGTGGCCGATGTGGCGTTATCTTCCCCGGCAAGCATGGTCGCAATTTCGGCCAGAATACTTTTCCCGCTGCCACCCGGCCCGGTCACTTCGAGAAAGAGCTGCCAGTCGTAGCGGTTCGCCAGCACCATAAACAGCGCGGCGAGAATGACGTCGCGTTTATCTGCACGGCCACCGGCAGCGCGGTCGAGCCAGCGCCAGAAATTCGGCGCGTGGGTTTCCAGTGTTTCCCCCTCAACAGGCGGTGTAAAATCGACATCGCACAGCGTGCGCAGCCAGTGCGCTTTACTGTGTGGGCTGAATATCCCGCTTTGGGTATCGAGCACCCCGTTACGAAAACCTATCAGCCGACGCGCCGGGGCGGCCTGCTGGGGAATAATCAGTTTCAGAGTATCCACCACCGAGGCAATTCTCCCGGACGAGAACGGGGCGCGCAGGCGCTGGAAAAGCCCGGCCACGTCGCGTGCAAAATCGGAGGGCGGTATCACTTTCCAGATGCCGTTTTCGTAGCGGGAAAGGAGCTGGCCGTTAGCGTCCACTGCCAGCGATTCGCCGTAATGCTCATGCACCCGCATCGCTTTTTCACTGGCGCTCATGGCGGTAAATTCCGCCTCGCTCATGGTGTCGAACGGGCTTTGTGTGGCTGGCTGGACGGCACCATAAATAGCTTTGCGCGTGGCATCCTCACCCTGCTGCATAAACGCATCATTCCAGTCACCAAATACCGGCGGCAGGGCAACAATCCCCTCACAGGCTCGTGCGGCAGCAGCGGCTCTGGTCTGGCCGTCTCCGCTGAGGTCGCGGTCGGCAGCGAGGACAATCTGACAGGCCGGGTGCTTTTGTCGGGCAAGGCTCGCCAGAGAAAGAAGGTTAACGGAGGACAGCGCCACCATGACGGTTTCGCCGGTCAGGTGATGCACGGTGAGCGCGGTCACATAGCCCTCGGCTATCCACAGGCGTTTTCCGGCCTGTTTCTGGCCCTCAATGATATGGCATGTGCCTTTTACCGCTCCGCCCTTCAGGGTGCGTTTGAGACCCTCAAAATTAATAAGCTGAAGGTTAACCAGCGCGCCGGAGTCATCATACAGCGGAACAACCAAATCACCGGCGCCAAAGGTCACACCGCCGGTTTTATGTGTGGCCGTCAGCATCACGCACTCACTACCGGGGAAACCCTTGCGGGTCAGGTAGGCATTGCCGGTGGCCGTGCGGGTTTTCTCCATCAGTTTTACGGCCACCGAGGCCGCTGCTTTGCGGCTGGCATCAGTTTCCGCCCCTGCGGCGGCAATCACCTCAGGGGCAACCGGCGGCAGGTTGCCGGTCAGGGCATTCACTTTTCCGGCAGCCTCTGAGGCCGATACGCCGAACACCTTCTCAATCAGTTTCAGGCCATCACCCGCGCCGCACTGGTTACAGAACCACGTCCCGCGCCCCTCTTTGTCATCGAAGCGGAAGCGGTCGGAGCCGCCACACACCGGGCAGGCCTGATGGCGGTTTTTAATGACCTTCACCCCCAGCGCCGGGAGAATGCGCGGCCAGTGGCCGCACGCCTGTTTTACGGTGTCCGTTACGTTCATTTTCATCGTTATTTTCTCCCTCAGTGCAGTACAGGCGATGTGATATGGCGGGCGCAGAGTTCATCCATCACGGCGAGCCCCAGAAAAGACAGTGACGGGGCGGCCGTAAGCGGCCCTGCTTCCATCAAGTCTTCCAGCAATGCGCAGGCAATCTGACGGCCTTTCTCTTCGCCGTGCAGGCGGAGGTAGAAGCCCTCCAGCTCGGCGGCAATGGCGCTTTCCAGCGCGTCGAGGGTGAGATGGGGATAGCGGTGCTGACGCTCGCACAAGGTAAGCCAGGCACAGGCCACGGCGCGGCGGTAAAGGGCGGTACGCAGTACGGGCGGTAATGGCTTTTTCATACGTTGCCCTCCCCGGTCAGCCAGCGCTGGTTGCAGCGCTCGACAACGCCGTCGAGCTGGGCGGTCATGAGGTAAATCACGGAGGTGAGCTGCGACTGCTGCGCCGGGTCGCGGCGAACGGTGGCGCAGTCCTGCTCCTGCATCAGGGCATTAACGAAATGGCCGACATTGCGCAGATGCTCCAGGCATTCGAGCTCCTGAATGGTGATGGTGGTGTGTTTCATGCGCGCACCTCCGCAACCGGCAGACGGCCAGCAAACGAGAGGACGTAATCGCGAACGAAGGAAAGGCGTGCGGCCTGTTCATTACCGGCAACGGCGCGAAGCATACAGATACGGGGTTTACGGTCTGCGCGACGAACGGCGGCAAACACAAAGACAAATTGCGGGTGTGACGGGGTGAGGGTCGTAGCCATGATGGCAGCCTCCTTGAAGTAGTTTGAAAAACTACCACCGGAAACGCCAATTTCACTGGTGGCAGCCCGAGCGGGGTTGGCGTAACCGGCCTTCAAGGAAACCGGCCAGCCCGAAGGCTGCCCCGCCCGGACTACCATTATCAGAATCGGGCTCTGGTGCACGAATAAACACCACAGCCCGCAAAATGGGTGTGCCTGAGCAACGACATAAAAAAACACGCATGGCGCGTGTCGTGTCGCCTTGAAGTTATTCGGAACGCCAATTCCGGCTGCCGATTTTGCGACAGCGAAAAAACTGTACCAGGAAACATACAACGGATGCAAGCCAGAAAAAGGGGCTTTTTGCTGAGCGGCCATCATCATGCATCGTAGCCCCGGTTACGTTCGGCAATGCGATCTGCCATCCATGCGGTGATTTCAGACTGCGCCCACGCCACGTTTTTACCGCCGAGCGAGATTTGTTTTGGAAAGGCCTCCCGGCTGATGAGATCGTAAATCGTGGAGCGGGACAGGCCGCACATATGGATCACTTCTGGCAGACGAATGAAGCGCTCCATTACGGCATCAGAAACCGGCATTAACGGGGTTGCTGGGGCAGAAGACGGGGAAGAAAAAGCGGTGTGCATCGGGCTACCTCATAAAGTCCATACAGTGCCGGTCGTGTCTGTCCGGCTTCAGGTAGCTCTCTATTTTGTGAATATTTTTCTCCAGTGCAACATACGCCTCTCGTGTCGTAGAGCGACTTTGGCTCTTATTTGAACAGACAAATAAAAATTCGAAAAAAAATTGGCACACGACGCGGTGAGACGTTCATAAAAATCTATTGATTAGTTTCTTCGATGGATAGTAGGAAATTTAACAATTAAAACAATGAATCATTGTTAGAGACTAGCAGTGATGGTGAATAGTGGTGAACAGACGGTGAACAGTCATATCCTCAACTGTTCACCCTTTAATTTACTGTATTCCTTATCTTTTTGCTTAAGGTGAAGAGTGGTGAACAGTTAACAGTAAAAAAACAAACGATGAGTAAGGGTTTCCTGCGACCTTTCTCTGGCAAGCCGGGTTTTTGGGTGCTGTTTGTGCCAGAACTGCCACAACTGCAATGAGTCGAGTTGTTGTGCGGGGCGCGGCAGAATCTCCTCATCTTGATATCACTGAGGAGCATGACCATGACCGACACTTCCGTCCCTGATTACCTGAAACCGGCATTCAGCCGTCTCGATAAGGCGAAAGCCACCCACACCGAAAATGCCCGTAAGCTGGATGAAACCACCACCGCCATAGCCCGTACCGCTGAACAGAAAGCAGGACTGGAGCAGGAGAGCGGCAGTGACATGAGCGAATGGCGCAGTGCCTTTCGTGCCGCCGGTTCGGTGCTGACTGATGAACTCAGAAACCGTCATCTGATGCGCGTTGCCTCCCGCGAGCTGGCGCAGGAGTGTGACGCACTGGCAGAGGTACTTGCCTTTGAACGTGACAGGCTGGACGGAGCCTGCGGCGACTCAGCCAGAGCTTACCGTCAGGCGCATGAGCGCGTCCTGAGAGAATATTCGTCACATGAGCTCGACAGGGCCCTTCGTGAGAGCTGCGGGGCACTTGTCCGCGCGATGAAGCTGAAAATGCTGGCGCACAGTGGCGCACTTGAAAGTGAAGCTGCGGCGGCGATTGGTTATATGGAGCCGGAAAAAGCCATCATGAACGAGGTGGCCGCATGGCTGAAAAATGCCGTTCAGGCGTGTCACATCCGTCTGAACGATGAACCCGTTCTTTACCGCACCGGCCTGTCGGCTGAGACACTCCCGCACATGGATACGACCCGTGCATCCACCCCGGCAGCCCGCTATAAATTCCAACAGGAAATGCGCGAGCGAGAGGAAGACCTGAAAGCGCGGGGACTGCTGTCATGATGCGCTGTCCGTTCTGCCAGAATGCCGCCCACGTGCGGACCAGCCGTTATCTGTCAGATACGGTTAAGCAGAGCTATCACCAGTGCGTGAATGTCTTCTGTTCGGCTTCCTTTCGTACGCTGGAATCCCTCGACAAGGTGATAAGCCCGCCAGCGGAGAAAGAGCAGGAGACACCGGCTCAGGTAAACCCCGCAGCCGCGTCCCGGATTGCAGACCGCGCGCGCTTGTCCGTGCGCCACTGAGGAGAACAGGATGAGTGAGATAACACTGGCGCAGGCCTTTGATACCTGCCAGAAAAATAAAAACACCTGGCTTACCCGTAAAAATGAACTGGCGGAAGCTGAGCGGGAATATCAGGACATATTTGTTGCCGGGAATGACAGCGGTGCCCGGTCACTGCAAATGCTGCGCGACATTATTGATGTGAAGAAATGGGAGGTGAACCAGAGCGCCGGGCGCTATATCCGTTCACATGAGGATATGCAGCGCATCAGCATCCGTAACCGGCTGGATGATTTTATGGTGTCGCACGGTGCTGAGCTGGCCGCCGCGCTGGCACCTGAACTCATGGGTTATCACGGGCAGCACAGCACCGTAAAACAATGCGTCATGCAGCATTCAATACAGTATCTGCGTGAAGCCCTCGTGGTCTGGCTGGCCAGAGGCGAAAAAATTAATTATTCAGCACAGGACAGTGAATTATTAACTGCTGCCGGATTCAGGCCTGATGCGGCTTCGCGGGCGGATAATCGTGAAAAATACACCCCTGCACAAAATCAGAATTACGTAAATAAACGCGCTGAACTCGCCGTCCGGTAGTTCACGAAAAAATACCCAAAAATCCCGCCATTTTTCCAAAAATAGCCATGTATGCATCAGGTGCATGGTTTTGCATGCGTTTTTAACCCCTCAAAACCCTCTCCCGCGCCAGCCCTGCTGCGGCCTGAGCCCACTCATGCAGCTGCATTAAAAGCGACACATCAAGCGGGCAGGCGTGGCGGGGAGAGCATTGCGCGCGAGCACGCTGAATAATCTTTTAATTATCGAAGCACACAGCATCAACAGTATATGCGTTAAAAAATGTTTAGGATAAATCGTTTTAGGGAATATAAATTATAGTTTGGGTTGGGAAAGGTTGTATGATTTTTTTAACAACCAAGAGATAAAGCTAATTGCTGGCTTGAAATTGATTTAGTTGCTAAGTTTTATAACTAATTATAGGTTTAATGTTTATATGCAAAGATTTGACTTTGCAAAGTTGTTTTCTGAAAAAAAAAGCCACGGTTAGGCGGCTTTCATGATGCAACTAATCATGGTCTTTATAATAACCACTCTCACTCTAAATATTTGTCAACCTTCCTCTGCAACCAGTCAATAGTTATCTCAAACAAACCCATGTCATCATCACTAACATCATTGGCATGAGCATCACCTCTTGTTGAGTTAATAATAGTCATGTATTGAGAGAACTTACTTTTTTCATTGTTGAAAACCTTTTCAAAATCAGACCAGTTTTTTTCAATCACTTTCCTTAAATCCTCGAAATATAGTTTGGATCTGAATATGTCACTGAATTTCAATAATGAAAGGCTTTTTTGTCTGTCGGGTGGAGATATAATGGCTAAAAATATCTCTTTTGCTTTGTCGGGGCTGTGTTTATATTTTAATGTATTACTTATAAGTTGCCTTAAGTCAGTTTCAAGTTTATTTCTTCCTTCACAAAGACGATACCATTTTTCTTCTCTTGTTGTTGGCAGCAGCCGGATGCGACTCTGAGTGTTTATATATGATGCAATAGTTTTAATTGTGAAGTGAAAATTTTCATCATCACGTTTTACAAGACCATAACCAATTAAATGCTCAACTAGTTTTTCCGACATACCGAAAAATTCGGTAAATGTTTTTTGATCTCCCGCTGCCAGATATTCAATGAGTTGGTATTCATCAGGATATCGTTCACGTAAAACAGTTATGATAAGGTCTAGATAATCAATAATGCTATTGTTTATCTCTTCTCTTTTTCTCTCATATTCATATTTGGTAATTGAAATGCTTTTTAACCCTTTCTTTTCCTTGAATAAATGGCTGCAAACTTGTCTTATTATAAATGGGTGCCCTCCAAAATCATCTGTTAGATAGGTATAGATTTCGTCATCAAAACTCATCCCCATATAATTTCCGATTGTGCTCACCATTTCCTTTACCTCATTTGCATCAAAGAAAGGGAGATATGATGGAGAGATAAATCTATATATAGGATTGTCGTAAGTGTTAACTATAGGAGTTTCAATTGAAATCGGGTTGACACCTGAAATCATAACGGAAAAAAGATCTTGTCTTTTTTGGAATAATGATCGTAAAGCTTGCCAGAAATAGATGAAATCTAGACTTTCTTTCCAGTGAATAGTTGGGGATAATGTGAATGTTATATTTTCTATTTCATCCAAAGCAATTAGTAAGCGCTTGCCTTTAAAATGATTGTATATTAATTCAATGTCTCTTTCGAAGCATATAGAGGCATTTTTTTCTGTGTAGTCATCTTCGTTTGAAAGTTTAAGGTGTTCCGGTAACGAGTATTTTTTTGAAATGTCGTTTACTATGAAAAATAAGCATTCATTCCATCTGCGCATATGAAATGATGTTTCAGAGCAATCCAAGTAAACATTTGGTTCGTCCCTTAAATCCATCATTCTCAATATTGCATAAATAACAGATGTTTTGCCAATTCGCCTTAATCCAAATAAAGAGCTACATTGACCTGTTTGATATTTTCCGTATAAAGATTGTATTGCTTCATGACGCCCGAAGAAATACGTGTCTGTTTTAAGAGGGGTTTCATAGGAGAAAAGATCTCGTTCATAAAAGCTTTTCTTTAGTCGGTTTATTTGTAATTCACTTGAGTCTGAGTTATTAATGAGTTCATCGTAAGTAAATGGTACTATTATTCTTGACTCTTTGTCCTGTAAAATAATACCTTGTACTTTTTCTGAAACTTGATCATCTCTACTAACGATAAAAACACATAGTTTATCTAATCTATTTTGATAATCACCCATTAATTTATCAACAAAATCCAGACATCTCGGCATGAAATGTGACGAAGGTGATATTAAAACCAATACTTCACGAGAGAAGTGAAATTGTTCTGATATTTCGCGTGTAGGTTTTGCAAAGAAAAAATGATATTCACTGTTTTTAAAGTTTGCTGACTTAAAAAAAGTCACAAACCAAATCTGCGAAACAGCTTCAATTATTTTTTTCTCATTCTGGCTTCTAGTTTCAATGTTTAATGTTGATAGAATACCTGGTTTATCGAAACTTTGAGTGCTGCGTTGCATTACAACCCCTTATATTAATACAAGTAATTAGAGTACCATTCTAACATTTGTCTTCTGCTTTCAAGATACGAGGCATGGTTATATACACCTCTTATGATATTTTTGTCAGCATGAGCTAACTGCATTTCTATCCAGTTACTATCAAAACCTTGTTCATGCAATATTGTCGACATCGTGTGTCGAAAACCGTGACCCGTCGCACGTCCTTTATAGCCCAGCAGTTCAATTACTTGTGACACACTTTCTTTAGAGATCGGTTTACTACGGTTGTTTCTGCCAATGAAAATATAAGGATAGTGACCAGTAATAGGCTTGAGTTGTTTGAAGAGGTCGATTACCTGAGTAGACAAAGGAACGATATGAGGCCTACGCATTTTCATCCGTTCAGCAGGGATTTCCCATATACCTTTCTCTAGATCAACTTCATCCCACGTGGCAAAGCGCATCTCCTGCGTTCTTACACCAGTCAGCATGACTATCTTCGTAGCATTTTTGGTGATGATGCTACCGGTATAAGCTTCAAGATCCTTAACAAAATGAGGCAGCTCTTCAGCGGATAAAAAAGGATGGTGCTTTTGCTTAGGAGCGGCCAAAGCTATTGCTAAATCAGGAGCTGGGTTATATTCAGCGCGGCCAGTAATGATTGCGTAGCGATAAACCTCACCGCACCTCTGACGCACCTTACGTGTTTTCTCTAGCGCACCACGCCTCTCTATTCGTCGTAACACCTCAAGCAGTTCCAGAGGTTTGATCTCACTTATAGGTCGCTTACCAATGTACGGGAAAACATCTTGCTCAAATGTTTTAATAATTTCTTCGCGGTAGGCTACTGTCCAGCGATCGGCTTTGCTCGAATGCCACTCTCGACATATGGCTTCGAATGAGTTTTCTGTTGAGAGTTGTTGTGCCAGCTTTTGAGCTTTACGTTCTTCGACTGGATCAATGCCAGTTGCTACCTGCTTTCGTGCTGTTTCGCGTTTGTCGCGAGCCTCTGCAAGCGAGACGAGATTGTAGGAACCAAATGACATTAACCGGGCTTTACCTGCGAACCGGTAGCGGAACCTCCATCCTTTGCTTCCGTCGGGATTTATGAGCAAGGATAACCCTTGTCCATCATTGAGGGTATAGGGCTTGTCTTGAGCCTTAGCGCGTCGGATTTGTATGTCTGTAAGTGGCATGTGTATAAGTGAAATCTGTTTATAAAAAAATTATACACAACACTATACATATTTTTCGTGGATTTAGGGAGACTCGCTCGGACTGACACGGATAGTGCTGTAAGGTAACTTACTGTAAATGATGGTATTAAAGGACTTGATCGGACGTGCAGAGATGATATTTGGCGGAAGATCACAGGAGTCGAACCTGCCCGGGAACGCTGGCGTCCCCAACTGGATTTGAAGTCCAGCCACCTCACCGGAGATGACGATCTTCCGCGCC
>OKAL01000437.1_pt1 | contig 14630 bp, 8 predicted proteins | sample 1612781 | NCBI WGS metagenome assembly OKAL01 (sample SAMN04436817, study PRJEB24849) | human gut metagenome | biome: human gut; feature: NICU; material: stool | host: Homo sapiens | place: USA: Saint Louis, MO | collected 2011-05-05 | reverse complement strand
ATCTCTCCGACGGGATGTGGTTCTTAACCCAGTTCCGCCGCTGGGGCTTGCTCAACGCCGCGCCGGATTACGCGGGCATTGCACAGCGCATTAACCAGACCGCGGTCTGGCAGGATGCCGCGACCGCCGTGGGCGGTATGTCCACACCGTCATCACCGTATCGCAGCAGCACCCTGATGGACGGCACCGTCTGGAACGGCACCGATCCGGAAGGGTACGCCAACCGCTTCGCCATTCACCGTAAAGGGGCCTGAGTATGCAGCATCTGCAAAATACAAAACCACAAGAGACGTCAGAGAGCGGGGAAGTGATTGTCCTGCCTCCGCTACAGGTTCGCCGTCGTGCGCCAGCCTTTACGCGCCGGATGAATAACTTTTTACAGCGCGTCATCCCGGCGCTGCTCGGTCTCGGCCTGCTGGTGCTGCTCTGGCAGCTGGCAGCGATAAAGAGTAAAGGCTTTCCGACGCCGCTCAGCACGCTCGATTCGGCCATGACCCTGTTTGCCGATCCGTTTTATCGCGACGGGCCAAACGATATGGGCATTGGCTGGAACGTGCTGGCGTCGTTGCAGCGCGTCGCCATCGGCTTCGGTCTGGCGGCGCTGGCGGGCATTCCGCTGGGCTTTTTGATTGGCCGCTTCACCTTTTTCTCCCGCATGTTCAACCCGCTGATCGCGCTCCTGCGTCCTGTCAGCCCGCTGGCCTGGCTGCCCATCGGCCTGCTGCTGTTCCAGAAGGCGGAGCCGGCATCGAGCTGGACCATTTTTATCTGCTCCATCTGGCCAATGGTCATAAACACCGCCGAAGGGGTGCGCCGTATTCCGCAGGACTACCTCAACGTGGCCCGCGTGCTGCAACTCTCCGAGTGGACCATCATGCGCCGCATTCTTTTCCCCGCCGTGCTGCCTGCGGTACTGACCGGGGTACGTCTTTCCATTGGCATTGCCTGGCTGGTGATTGTCGCCGCCGAGATGCTCACCGGAGGTTTAGGCATTGGCTTCTGGATCTGGAATGAGTGGAACAACCTCAATGTCGAAAACATTCTCATCGCCATCGTCATCATTGGCGTGGTCGGGTTGCTGCTGGAGCAGGGGCTGATGCTGATCGCCCGTCGCTTTAGCTGGCAGGAAAATTAGGAGCGAACATGAAACCGTTAATTCAGGTCCAGGCCGTGAGCCAGCGTTTTTCCACCGCCAGCGGCGAGTTTCTGGCGCTGCAAAACGTCTCTTTTGATATCCACGAGGGCGAAACCGTCAGCCTGATTGGTCACTCCGGCTGCGGCAAGTCGACGCTGTTAAACCTGATCGCCGGGATCACGCTGCCGACGGAAGGCGGGCTGATTTGCGACAACCGCGAAATCGCCGGGCCGGGGCCCGAGCGCGCGGTGGTGTTCCAGAACCATTCGCTGCTGCCGTGGCTGACCTGCTTCGACAACGTGGCGCTGGCGGTGGATCAGGTCTTCCGTCACACCATGAGTAAGGCCGAGCGCAAAGCGTGGATTGAACACAACCTCGACCGGGTGCAGATGGGCCACGCGCTGCATAAGCGCCCAGGGGAGATCTCCGGCGGCATGAAGCAGCGCGTCGGGATTGCCCGGGCGCTGGCAATGAAGCCGAAAGTGCTGCTGATGGATGAGCCGTTTGGCGCGCTCGATGCGCTGACGCGCGCCCATCTTCAGGACTCGGTGATGCAGATCCAGCAGGCGCTGAACACCACCATCGTGCTCATTACCCACGACGTGGACGAGGCGGTACTGCTCTCTGACCGCGTACTGATGATGACCAATGGCCCGGCAGCCACCGTGGGTGAGATCCTGCGCGTAGATCTGCCGCGCCCGCGCAACAGGGTGCAGCTGGCGGACGACAGCCGCTATCACCACATGCGCCAGCAGATCCTCCATTTCCTCTACGAAAAACAGCCGAAAGCGGCGTAATGAGGGGGCACGATGCGACTGGTCATTATCGGTAATGGTATGGCGGCAACCCGGCTGATTGCGTCGCTCACCGGGCGTGTTCCCGGTCGTTTCGCTATCACCGTCATCGGTGACGAGCCTGAGCAGGCGTACAACCGCATCCAGCTTTCACCGGTGCTGGGTGGCGAAAAGCAGGCGGAGCACATCTGTCTGCACGATGAAGACTGGTACACGGCTCGAGGCGTGACGGTGCTGCGAGGAGAAAAGGCGCTCGCAGTAGACGTCAACGCGCGTGAAGTGCATACCTCTGCTCGCACGCTGGGCTGGGATGCGCTGGTGTTTGCCACCGGGTCTACCCCTGTAGTGCCGCCGATCCCCGGCGGCGATGCGCCGCATGTGTTTACCTTTCGCACCCTGGCAGAGACCCGCGCCATCCAGAATATCTCCGGACCGGCGGTAGTGCTGGGCGGCGGCGTACTCGGCGTGGAGGACGCGGCAGCGCTGGCGCGACACGGTGACAACGTCACGCTCGTGCATCGCGGTCCGTGGCTGATGGAACAGCAGCTGGATCAGCAGGCAGGGCTGTTGCTGGAAGAGGCGCTGGCGGCGCGGGGCGTTAGCTGTGAACTCGCCTCCGGCATCACCGCCATCGCTGACGATGCCGTGACGTTGCTCGACGGACGCCGCATCGCCGCCACGCGCGTAGTGCTGGCCACGGGCGTGCAGCCCAACGTTGCGCTGGCAAAAGCCAGCGGCATTCGCTGCGCGCGCGGCATCGTGGTGGATCAGCAGATGCAAACCTCCGTGCCGGATATCTACGCCATCGGCGAGTGCTGCGAAATTGACGGCCAGACGTTTGGTCTGGTCGCCCCCTGTCTGGCGCAGGCGGATATTCTTGCCGCGCGGCTGGCCGGGGAGGTCACCGCGCCGTTTACCCTGACCGACAACGGCGTGCGCCTTAAGGTGACCGGCGTGGAGCTGTTCAGCCTTGGACGCGCGACGGCGCAGGCGGACGATGTGGTCTGGAGTTCATGGGATCCGCTGACCCGTCACTATCGACGTTTACTGATCCATCAGGGGGCGCTGGCTGGCGTGCTGCTGCTGGGTGACTGCCGCAGTGCGGCAACCTTTACCGATTTACTGGCAACGGCTGCGCCCGCCCACGCGGACTGGCTGTTCGATCGTTTCACAACGCAACCGCAGGTTGCAGGACAGAACGCTATGACAAAACCTACTCTGGTGGTGGTTGGGCACGGTATGGTCGGCCATCATTTCCTCGAAGACTGCGTTAACCGCAATTTGCATCAGCAGTATCAGATTATTGTTTTTGGCGAAGAGCGCTATGCCGCCTATGACCGCGTGCATCTGTCGGAATATTTTGGCGGACGCAGCGCGGACTCGCTCTCGCTGGTGGCGGGGGAGTTCTTTGCCGATAACGGCATTGAGCTGCGCCTCTCGCAGCAGATCGTCGCTATCGATCGTGATGCACACGTAGTGCGTACCGCCAGTGGCCATGAGACTCACTGGGACAAGCTGGTGCTGGCGACCGGCTCGTACCCGTTCGTACCGCCCGTTCCGGGCAACGATCTGCCGGGGTGTTTTGTCTACCGCACCCTTGACGATCTGGACAACATTGCGGCCCATGCGGCAGGCTCTCGCCGCGGTGTGGTGATTGGCGGCGGCCTGCTGGGGCTGGAGGCGGCGAATGCGCTTAAGCAGCTCGGGCTGGAAACTCACGTGGTGGAGTTTGCGCCGAACCTGATGGCGGTGCAGCTCGACAGCGACGGCGCGGCAATGCTGCGCAAGAAAATTGAGGCGCTGGGCGTAGGAGTACACACCAGTAAATCGACGACGGAGATTGCCACCGCAGACGACGGGCTGGTGCTGCGTTTTGCCGATGGTGAACAGCTGGGAACGGACATGGTGGTCTTCTCTGCCGGTATTCGGCCGCAGGACGCGCTGGCGCGCAGCAGCGGGCTGGCTGTCGGCGAGCGCGGCGGGATCTGCATTGACGACGGCTGCCGGACTTCCGATCAGGACGTGCTTGCCATCGGGGAATGCGCGCTGTGGGAGGGGAAAATCTTTGGCCTGGTGGCACCGGGCTACCAGATGGCGCGTGTGGCCGCCGCTGTGCTGGCGGGTGAGGCGAAGCGCTTCACCGGCGCGGATATGAGTACCAAACTCAAGTTGCTGGGGGTGGATGTGGCGTCGTTTGGCGATGCCCACGGGCGCACGCCGGGGGCGCTGAGCTACCAGTGGACGCACGGGCCGCAGCAAATCTACAAAAAAATTGTGGTCAGCCACGACAGCAAAACCCTGCTGGGTGGCGTGCTGGTGGGCGATGCCAGCGAATACGCCACGCTGGTGCAGATGATGCTCAACGGCATCAGCCTGCCAAAAGAGCCGGAAACGCTGATCTTACCCGCGTCGTCAGGCAGCGCGCCGAAAGCGCTGGGCGTGGCGGTGCTGCCGGAAAGCGCGCAGATCTGTTCGTGTCATAACGTCAGCAAAGGGGATATCTGCCAGGCGGTAAGCGCGGGTGCGACGGATATCGGCGCCATTAAGCAGTGCACCAAAGCCGCGACCGGCTGCGGAGGCTGTAGCGCGCTGGTGAAGCAGGTGATGGAGTACCAGCTTGCGGCGCAGGGCGTGGAGGTGAAAAAGGATATCTGCGAACACTTCCCGTACTCGCGTCAGGAGATTTACCACCTGGTGCGCGTCAACCATATCCGCACCTTCGACCAGCTTATCAGCCGCTACGGTCAGGGGCACGGGTGCGAGATCTGTAAACCGCTGGTGGGATCGGTATTGGCATCCTGCTGGAACGAGTATCTGCTGAAACCGGCACATCTGCCGTTGCAGGACACCAACGACCGCTATTTCGCCAATATTCAGAAAGACGGAACCTACTCCATCGTCCCGCGGATGCCTGCGGGTGAAGTGACCGCCGACGGGCTGATCGCCATCGGCCAGATCGCGAAACGCTATAGCCTTTACAGCAAAATTACCGGCGGGCAGCGTATTGACCTGTTTGGCGCCACGCTAGAACAGTTGCCGGAAATCTGGCAGGCGCTGGTGGAGGCCGGGTTTGAGACCGGACATGCTTACGGGAAATCCCTGCGCACGGTGAAATCCTGCGTCGGGTCGACCTGGTGCCGCTACGGCGTGCAGGATTCCACCGGCCTCGCGGTCAGGCTGGAACACCGCTACAAGGGCCTGCGCGCGCCGCACAAAATCAAAATGGCGGTCTCCGGCTGTACCCGTGAGTGCGCAGAGGCGCAGAGCAAAGACGTGGGGGTGATTGCCACGGACAAAGGCTGGAACCTCTATCTGTGCGGCAACGGCGGGATGAAGCCGCGCCACGCGGATCTCTTCGCCAGCGATCTGGACGACGAAACGCTGATCCGCACCGTTGACCGTTTCCTGATGTTCTACATTCGCACGGCAGATCGTCTGCAACGCACCAGTACCTGGATGGATAACCTGGAAGGCGGCCTCGACTATCTGCGCGAGGTGATCCTCAACGACAGCCTGGGGATCGTCCACGAGCTGGAGCAGGAGATGGCCCGGGTGGTGGAGACCTACCAGTGCGAATGGCAAACCACCCTTAACGATCCTGACCGCCTGGCGCTGTTCCGCACCGCGGTGAACGTCCCCGCCGGGGAGGAGAACAAGCGCTGGCAGGAAATTTGCAATATCGACGAGATCCCGGAGCAGGCGGGCATTGGCGCGCATCTTGGGCGCAAACCGATTGCGCTGTTCCGCTTTGGCAACACCGTTTATGCCCTCGACGATCGGGAGCCGGGCAGCCGCGCGAACGTGCTTTCACGCGGCATCCTCGGCGATGCGGCGGGGGAACCGGTGGTGATCTCGCCGCTCTACAAGCAACGTATTCGTCTGCGCGACGGGTGTCAGGCTGAGAGCGGGGCGCCTGCGGTGCGTGCCTGGCCGGTAAAAATTGAAAACGGCAAGGTGTGGGTTGGAAATGAAGAGCTGGTGATGCGTGCGGAGGCCTCATGACGGAAACCCGGACAACGTGCCCTTACTGCGGGGTGGGCTGCGGCGTGGTCGCCAGCCCAGACGGTGAAAAGGTGAGCATTCGGGGGGATGAAACTCATCCGGCGAATTTCGGTCGTCTGTGCGTAAAAGGATCTGCCCTTGGGGAAACCACGGGGCTACAGGGACGCCTGCTGCGCCCGGTTGTCGATGGCCGGGAGGTGGCATGGCCGCAGGCGCTGGGCGAAGCGGGCGAGCGGCTGCGGAACATCATCAACGAATGGGGGCCGCAGGCGGTGGCGTTTTATGCCTCCGGCCAGCTGTTGACAGAGGATTACTATGCCGCCAACAAGCTGATGAAAGGCTTTATCGGGGCGGCGAACATTGATACCAACTCGCGGCTGTGCATGTCATCGGCGGTGGTGGGCTACAAACGCGCCTTCGGTGAAGACGTGGTGCCGTGCAGCTACGAGGACGTGGAAAACAGCGATCTGGTGGTACTCGTTGGCTCGAACGCGGCCTGGACGCATCCGGTGCTGTATCAGCGGCTGGTGCAGGCAAAACACAACAATCCGCAGATGAAAGTGGTCGTGATCGATCCGCGTAAAACCGCCACCTGTGATATCGCCGATCTCCACCTCGCGCTCAGACCCGGCAGCGACGCCGGGCTGTTTGTGGGGTTGCTCAATCTGATCCAGGGGCGCGGCGAGTGGCCGATCCCTCGCGTGGCGGCGTTTTGCGATCTGCCTTCAGACGAGATTGGCACCTTCTACGACTGGTTTGTCACCGCGCCACGCGCGATCACGCTCTACACCATGGGGATCAACCAGTCCTCCAGCGGCAGCGACAAGTGCAACGCCATCATTAACGTGCATCTTGCCAGCGGGAAGTTCAACCGTCCTGGCTGCGGCCCGTTTTCGCTGACCGGACAGCCAAATGCCATGGGCGGGCGGGAAGTGGGCGGGCTGGCGAACCAGCTGGCGGCGCACATGAACTTCGAGCCGGACGATCTTTCGCGCGTGGCGCGTTTCTGGGGAACGGAACGGCTGGCGCAGACCCCGGGCCTGATGGCGGTGGAACTGTTTGACGCCATTGCCCGCGGCGAGGTGAAGGCGGTGTGGATCATGGGCACCAACCCTGCCGTGTCACTTCCCGACAGCCACGCGGTGTGCCAGGCTCTGGCGGCCTGCCCGCTGGTCATGGTATCTGAAGTGATGCAGGAGACGGACACCAGCCGGTTTGCCCATATCCGTTTTCCCGCTCTGGGCTGGGGCGAGAAAAACGGCACGGTGACCAATTCTGAACGCCGTATCTCCCGCCAGCGCGCCTTTATGCCTGCGCCGGGCGAGGCCAGACCGGACTGGTGGATCATCGCCCGGATCGCAGACCAGCTCGGTTATGGCGATGCCTTCGCCTGGGAACACCCTCAGGAGATATTTTGTGAACATGCGGCGCTGACGGCGTTTGAAAATAACGGCCAACGGGCGCTAAACCTGCGCGAACTGGCGTCGCTGACGCGAGAGGCGTGGGACGCGCTGGCGCCGTATCAGTGGCATGCCGGTGATTTCCCGCAACGAACGCTTGTTCCGGTTGACCCGTCCCCGCATGGGGCCAGCGTCGACGAATTGTACCCCTTGATACTGAACACCGGGCGGATCCGCGATCAGTGGCACACCATGACGCGCACGGGGTATGTTCCGCGCCTGATGCAGCATATCGATGAGCCTTTTGTTGAGATGAACGCAACCGATGCGGCGCGCGCCGGGCTGACTGACGGCCAGCTGGCGCGGGTAAGCTCCCCGCGCGGAGTGATGGTTGCCAGAGTACGTATCTCCACCGCGCAGCGTGCGGGCGAGCTGTTTGCGCCGATGCACTGGAACGCGCAATTTGCCCGGCAGGGTAAGGTCAATGCGCTGGTAGAAGGGCGGGTTGATGCCGGTTCCGGCCAGCCGGAGAGTAAACAAACCGCGGTGAGGATTCTGCCCTGGCTACCGGCCTGGCAGGGGGAACTGTATGCCCGCGAGTTGCCAGCGCTGCCGCCGTCGGTCTGCTGGTGGCGTAAAGCCTCACGTCTGACGGTGGCGGGGGAGCAGCCGTTGCTGTCGTGGGTCATGGCGTACGCCAGCGGTCGGGGCTGGCAGTTACAGGTGGCACAGACGGGAGAACGCAGCAGCGTGCTCGCCTGGCATCACGGCGAGCTGATGCTGGGCTACTGGGAGGGCCATACGCTGCCAGCGCTGGCGCATGCGTTTATTGAAGAAGCCTTTGCTGCTGCGCCCGTACAACTCGCTGAACGCCATGCACTGCTGCACGGACAACGGCCGGGCGAAGATGCCGATCACGGGCGAATTATCTGTAGCTGCTTCAGCGTGGGTGAAAATACGATACGTAAGGCGATAGCCGGAGGCTGTGATTCTGCCGCAGCGCTGGGCGTGAAGCTGCGTTGCGGTACGAACTGCGGCTCCTGCGTGCCGGAGCTGAAAGGGCTGTTGGGATAGTGTAAGGGCGTCGGGTGGCGGCTTCGCACCGGTACGAATTTGTAGGTCGGGTAAGGGGAAGCCGCCACCCGACAGCGCTTTTCAGGATATTCCTGAAATTTCTGTTAAGACTGGTTTTCAGGGTTTATGGCGTTAACATAATAAGTGTTTGTTCATAAACACAGGTTCTGATTGACGACGTTGAAGGCTGTATCGTCCCGCATCCGTTTTTTGCTGTTACTCCCCCTTTTTACGGCTGGAGCCGTTCATGGTGCGCCGAAATCCTTCGTGCAGCAGGCGCAAAATCCGTTTGATAACAACGGCGATAGTCTGCCGGACCTCGGTATGGCGCAACCGACCAGCGAAGGCGAAAAGCATCTGGCTGAAATGGCAAAGGCCTTCGGTGAAGCCAGTATGACCGATAACGGCCTGACGGCCGGGCAGCAGGCGCGACAGTTCGCGTTTGGCAAGGTGCGGGATGCCGTCAGCGGGGAAGTCAACGAGCAGATTGAATCCTGGCTTTCACCCTGGGGAAACGCCAACGTCAATGTGCTGGTGGATGACGACGGCAACTTTAACGGCAGCAGCGGAAGCTGGTTTATCCCCTGGAACGACAACACCCGTTATCTGAGCTGGAGCCAGCTTGGTCTGACGCAGCAGACAGACGGGCTGGTGAGTAACGTCGGGATCGGGCAGCGCTGGGTTGCCGGAAACTGGCTGCTGGGCTACAACACCTTTTACGACAACCTGCTGGAAGACAACCTGCAACGTGCCGGGCTGGGCGCAGAGGCGTGGGGTGAAAACCTGCGCCTGTCGGCCAATTACTACCAGCCGTTCGCTGGCTGGCAGCCGCGTTCCGACATCCGCGAGCAGCGCATGGCGCGCGGATACGACGTAACGGCCAAAGCCTGGCTTCCCTGGTTTCATCACCTGAACACCAGCGTCAGCTTTGAACAGTATTTTGGCGATAACGTCGATCTGTTCAACAGCGGTACGGGGTATCACAACCCGGTTGCGGTCAACCTGGGGCTGAACTATACCCCCGTTCCGCTGGTTACCCTGACGGCTGCCCATAAGCAGGGGGAGAGCGGCGTTAGCCAGAATAACCTCGGGCTGAAGCTCAACTATCGTTTTGGCGTGCCGCTGGCGAAACAGCTTTCCGCCGGGGAGGTGGCGGCGACGCGCTCGCTGCGGGGCAGCCGCTATGATTCACCTGAGCGCGATAATCTGCCCGTGATGGAATTTCGTCAGCGCAAAACCCTCTCGGTATATCTTGCTACGCCGCCGTGGGATCTTAAGCCAGGCGAAACGGTGATGCTTAAGCTGCAAATTCGCAGCAAGCACGGTATCCGGCAGATCCACTGGCTGGGTGATACCCAGGCGCTCAGCCTGACCTCACCGGCAAACGGCAACAGCAGCGATGGCTGGAGTGTGATCATGCCTGCATGGGATGATTCGGAAGGGGCGAAAAACGCATGGCGGCTTACGGCCGTGGTGGAAGATAAGGATGGGCAGCGTGTCTCCTCCAATGAGATCACGCTTTCCGTGGTGCAACCGCTCGTCGCAATGCCTGCCGACGATCCACGGTGGAAGTTGCTGCCGGATGAGTAAGTTAAAAAATGCGCTCCTGATGCACCCAGACGGCGGCTTCGACGCGGGATTTTAACTTCATTTTTTTCAGCATGTGTTTGACATGCACTTTGACCGTGCTCTCGGTGATGTCCAGACGGCGGGCGATCATTTTGTTCGGCAGCCCCTGGGCAATTAGCTTCAGAATGTCACGCTCGCGCGGGGTCAACTGACTGACGTCGCGGTCAGACGTGGCGCGGTTCGCACGCAGGCTGGCGGCCAGTACCGGCGTTAACGCTTCACTCAGCACCATCTCGCCTGCGGCAGCCTGTTGCAGCGCCTTGAGCAGATCTTCCGGCTCCATATCTTTCAGCAGATAGCCGTCTGCCCCTCGCTTAAGCGCGGTGACCACGTCTTCTTCATGGTTTGAGACGCTGAAGACCACCACCCGGCCAGAGAGGGATTTCTCCCGCAGCTTGTCGAGGGTTTCCAGGCCATTCATGCCCGGCATGTTGAGATCGAGCAAGATCAAATCAGGATCGAGCGATTCGGCAAGTTCAATACCCTGTTCGCCGTTGCTGGCTTCCCCGACGACGGTGATATCTGGCGCCATGCTGACAAGCTGTTTAACGCCAGTGCGCAGCATCGGATGATCGTCAATCAACAGGATAGATGCCGGTTCCTGATTAGTCATGGTTTTCTCCTTGAGCAGTTATGAGGGGCTTTTCGGGTATAAAGGTGACCACTACTTCGGTGCCACCTGACTCTCCCCGGCGAACCTGGCAATCACCGCGCAGGCTTTGCGCGCGGTCTCGCATGATAATTAAACCATAATGGTTCGTTCGTTCGGCATTTTCCGGCACGCCGCGGCCGTTATCCTGAACCCTGAGCTTCACCTGATTATCCTGGCAACTGACGGTGACCGTAACGGCCGTCGCCTCGGCATGCTTGAGCACATTGCTCAGGGCTTCACGGGCAATTTGCAGCAAATGGATCGCCTGGTGAGAGGGCACAAAACGCGGTGGCAACTGGTAATCCAGTTTCACCGGGAAGCCCAGCCGGGCACTAAACTCCTGACAGCTGGACTCCAGCGCAGGGCGCAGCCCCGGCTCGGTGAGCTGCAAACGGAAGGTGGTCAGCAGCTCGCGAAGCTGAACCCACGAGGTGTTAAGCTCGTTGCGGATCTGGCTGAGCAGCTGTTTGCTGCTCTCGGGCATGCCTTCGTCCTGCATTTGCAGGCAGCTCACCTGCATCTTCATGCAGGAGAGGGACTGGGCGATGGAGTCGTGCAGCTCGCGGGCGATGGTGGCACGCTCCTCCATCACGATCAGCTGCTGCTGTTTCTCCTGGTGGCGGTCGAGCGCCAGCGTGGCCGTGAGCTGCTCAACAAGCGTATCGACCAGCTGCTGCTGGTCGTGGCTCAGGTGACGTCCGGCGGGCAGGGTGGCCAACAAAATACCGTACTGGGTATGGCTGTCCATCAGCCGCCACTTGAGGGTCGTGCCGCTGGTGGTAAGCGGCGGCAAGCCGCGCGGGCACAGATGACACCCTTTATCGTCGCAGGAGATGTCCGACTGACAGGTAAATTCCTGATGGTTTTCCTCATCTTCAACGTCGTAAACCCGAAGCTCAAGATCGCGGAGCAGAGTCAGATTTTGCAGGCCGTTCAGTACCGGCGAGAGACGTTCGCAAAGCGGGACCTGCATATGCAGGCGACGGTTCGCCTGCCAGAGGAAAGAGAGGATCTCGTTTTTTTGCTCAAGCCCGGCGGTTTTCTCCTGGACGCGTTGTTCCAGTACCGCGTAGCTTTCTGATAACTCTGCCGACATGGTGTTGAGCGCCTCGCCGAGCATCGCCATTTCGTTGCGCCCGCTGATGTGCGTGCGCTGGGTAAAATCGCGCTGTGTGACGGCGCGGGCCATCGCCAGGAGCTGTTTCCAGGGGTTTAGCAACCGCGCGCGCAGCCAGATAACCGTGAAAATCAACAGCAAACCCATAAACAGCGCCATTGCGCGGTGAACCATCACCACACGGTCAATGCGTAACTCCGTGGTGCGATCGAATGAGGAGACAAGATGATCGATGCGTGATACAAACCCGGCGACATCCCGGGCGACCGTTTCCCGGTCTTCCGCCCGCTTTAATCCTGGCTCCAGCTGGGTATGCCAGTAGCCCTGAAGCGCCTTAAGCTGAGATTGCTGACCGTCACGGATGGCGGCTCTTTCCAGTTCAGGGCTGAATGCGGTACGCTCCATTTCGTCGATAAGCGGCTGGTCAGCCTGCGTCAGCGGCACCGACGCCAGCAGCCGGTAACTCTGCATACGTAGCGAGCCTGCCTCGTTGATGGCATGCGCGTTACCCTGTACACCCTGTACCAGCCAGCCAGAAATAGCCATGCCGGTCACGCCGATAGCGGTGGACAGCAGAACAATAAGCGCCAGCTGGTTAACCAGCGTCAGCGGAGATAAACATCTTTTTAACATAGAGTTGCCGGGCTCCTGACGTGTCCTGATTGCAGGAATGGCGCTATTCTGGTGCATACCCTGGAGTATACCCATACCAATAAAGGATTACCTCTAAATTGCCAGAGGGGTAACGGTTAGTGGGTGGACGAAGCAGGGATGCGTCAGCACCGTGAAAAACCACACCTTTTTTACGTTTTGCACCTACTCATTAAGAGTGATGGCTTTTTTTTCGCCGCAAAACCTCCCACTTTTCCTTTGATTTATATCAACTTACCGCCGCCCTAAAGCCCTAATGTTTGCAGCATCATTCGAGAATCAGAGGTGTCTATGAGTCACTCTTCCGCTCCCGAAAGGGAAACTGGTGCCGTTATTACAGACTGGCGTCCAGAGGATCCGGCGTTCTGGCAACAGCGCGGCCACCGTGTAGCAAGTCGTAATCTGTGGATTTCCGTTCCATGTCTGTTACTGGCGTTTTGCGTCTGGATGTTGTTCAGTGCGGTTGCGGTTAACCTGCCAAAAGTGGGCTTTACCTTTACCACCGATCAGCTGTTTATGTTGACTGCGTTGCCGTCGCTTTCAGGCGCACTGCTGCGCGTTCCTTATGCGTTTATGGTGCCGGTCTTTGGTGGTCGTCGCTGGACGGCTTTCAGTACCGGGATCATGATCGTACCGTGCGTGTGGCTCGGTTTTGCGGTGCAGGATACCTCCACACCGTTTAGCGTGTTCGTGATTATCTCTCTGCTGTGCGGTTTTGCGGGGGCGAACTTTGCGTCCAGTATGGCAAACATCAGCTTCTTCTTCCCGAAAGCGAAGCAGGGCGGTGCGCTGGGCATTAACGGCGGCCTGGGTAACATGGGCGTGAGCGTGATGCAGCTGATTGCCCCGCTGGCGATCTCTGTCTCCATCTTTGCGGCCTTTGGCGGCGGCGGTGTGACGCAGCCCGACGGTTCCGTGCTGTTCCTGCAAAACGCCTCCTGGATTTGGGTACCGTTCCTGGTGGTCTTTACCCTGGCGGCGTGGTTCTTCATGAACGATCTGTCCGCGTCCAAAGCGTCACTGAGCGAGCAGCTGCCGGTGCTGAAGCGTGGCCACCTGTGGGTGATGGCGCTGCTGTATCTGGCAACCTTCGGCTCGTTCATCGGTTTCTCCGCAGGCTTTGCCATGCTGTCTAAAACCCAGTTCCCGGACGTGCAGATCCTTCAGTTTGCCTTCTTCGGTCCGTTTATTGGCGCGCTGGCACGTTCGCTGGGCGGGATGATCTCCGACCGTCTGGGCGGAACGCGCGTTACGCTGGTGAACTTTGTTGTGATGGCCATCTTCTGTGCGCTGCTGTTCCTGACGCTGCCTGCGGGTGGTGAGGGGGGTAACTTCTTTGCCTTCTTCGGCGTCTTCATGGTGCTGTTCCTGACCGCCGGGCTGGGCAGTGCGTCTACTTTCCAGATGATCTCTGTCATCTTCCGCAAGCTGACCATGGACCGCGTGAAAGCGCAGGGTGGGAGCGACGAGCAGGCAATGCGTGAAGCCGCCACCGATACCGCTGCGGCGCTTGGGTTTATCTCTGCGATTGGCGCGATTGGCGGCTTCTTTATTCCAAAAGCGTTCGGTATCTCACTGGATCTGACCGGCTCTCCGGCGGGTGCGATGAAGGTATTCCTCGTTTTCTATATCGCCTGCGTGGTCATCACGTGGCTGGTATATGGCCGTAATACCAAGAAAAACAAGTAAGCTTGATTATCCGTTTGCGCGGCCTGAGTGCCGCGCTTTTTTTAAACACTGAATAGTTACAACATACTATAGACGTTACCCGTGGTCACACGCAGGTAACGCTGTGATCGCCATCGCTTTACAGGTGTGTCTACCCCTTAATACCTAAGATGTTAAATTTTGCCTCGACTATTGTACGATAAATAAAATATATCTATATAAATCATAAAGTTAAAAAACATTTACGGCTACCGCTTTGGTGGTATTTGATCTAATACCCCCCTTCAGAGTCCCCCTTCGTCTTGATCGTTATCAATTCTCACCATCTTTCATAGCGTTACCTTCGCTGCAAATCAGCAATGTCGATTTAGAGAGCCACAGGCTCCACACAGGAGATACCCGATGAGCAAATTTTTGGACCGGTTTCGCTACTTCAAACAGAAGGGTGAAACTTTTGCCGATGGGCACGGCCAGGTTCTGGATACCAACCGGGACTGGGAAGACGGTT
>OKAL01000369.1_pt1 | contig 16995 bp, 10 predicted proteins | sample 1612781 | NCBI WGS metagenome assembly OKAL01 (sample SAMN04436817, study PRJEB24849) | human gut metagenome | biome: human gut; feature: NICU; material: stool | host: Homo sapiens | place: USA: Saint Louis, MO | collected 2011-05-05 | reverse complement strand
GTCCTACTGACATCTATAGCCATCAGGTCCGCATTGTGCTGGCTGAGAAAGGTGTTAGTTTCGAGATTGAGCATGTGGAGAAGGACAATCCACCGCAGGATCTGATCGACCTCAACCCGAATCAGAGCGTACCGACACTGGTGGATCGTGAGCTGACCCTGTGGGAATCTCGCATCATTATGGAATACCTGGATGAGCGCTTCCCGCATCCGCCGCTGATGCCGGTTTACCCGGTTGCGCGTGGTGAAAGCCGCCTGTACATGCAGCGTATTGAAAAAGACTGGTACACGCTGATGAACGTCATCGTGAACGGTTCTGCTTCTGAAGCCGAAGTCGCGCGTAAGCGTCTGCGCGAAGAACTGCTGGCAATTGCACCAGTATTTGGCCAGAAACCTTACTTCCTGAGCGATGAGTTCAGCCTGGTAGACTGCTACCTGGCGCCGCTGCTGTGGCGTTTACCGCAGCTGGGCATTGAATTCAACGGTGCAGGTTCGAAAGAACTGAAAGGGTACATGACTCGCGTCTTTGAACGTGATTCTTTCCTGGCTTCTCTGACTGAGCCTGAACGTGAAATGCGTCTGGGCCGGGGTTAACCTGTATGGATTTGCCACAGCTAACACCACGCCGTCCGTATCTGCTGCGCGCATTCTATGAGTGGTTGTTAGACAACCAGCTTACGCCGCACCTGGTGGTGGATGTGACGCTTCAGGACGTGCAGGTTCCTATGGAATATGCGCGTGATGGGCAAATTGTTCTGAATATCGCACCGCGTGCGGTGGGTAACCTGGAACTGGCTAACGATGAAGTGCGCTTTAACGCGCGCTTCGGTGGTGTGCCGCGTCAGGTTTCTGTACCGCTGGCGGCAGTTCTGGCAATTTATGCTCGTGAAAATGGCGCCGGTACTATGTTTGAGCCGGAAGCCGCCTACGACGAAGATGTCGCCAGCTTAAATGATGACGACAACGACGCACCTGGTTTTGAGAGTGAAACGGTCATGTCGGTCATTGATGGCGATAAGCCTGACAATGGCGACGACAACGATCCGGATGACACTCCGCCGCCGCCTCGCGGTGGGCGTCCAGCGCTACGCGTAGTGAAATAAAAAAACAGGCCCTTTGGGGCCTGTTCTGTTTTCTGCCTTCGGGATCAGTAAAACAGCGTGATGGTGGCTATCATATTGACCACAAATCCCACCGCCATCGGAATGGCCGTACGTTTTACCACCTCAAAGGGCGATACGCCCGCAATACCTGATGTCACCACAATGACCGCTGTAATGGGGGATACCGCCCGGGCCAGCGTAGTAGCAAAATGCATCGGCATAATCATCACTACCGCAGGGATATGTAGTCCGGCGGCAATATCTGGAATCAGGCTGGCAAAAGACATAAACGGCGCGTTACCTGACCCCATGACAATCGCACAGGCGGCAATGACCACGGCCATGATGATCATCACGCCGATACCGCCAAGGCCGGAATGCTCTGCACCTTTTATTACAGCGTCGACAGTCCCGATAGTCGTCAACCCTTTCGCAAAGATCTCACCGGCGACCACCAGCGTGACAACGTTGGCAAACTGGGTTCCCATGCCGTCAAAGAAGGCCTGCACGTCATCCATCGTTTCGCGCAGATTATGTTTATGCAGGAACTCGACAAACATCGTCAGCGTCATGCTCATCAGCATGACCACCACCAGATTCAGCTCTGTTTTCATTAACCCCATATGTGCCAGGGCAAGCGAGCCCAACATCAGAAGCAGCGGCATGACGGGTAGAATGGCGTAATAGAGAGGTGGCACGTTTTCCAGCGTCTTTTGTTCAGCGAATCCGTTGCTTTCCGGGAATGCTTTTTTATCAAACTGCCGCTGAACGAAAAAATGTGCAATAGCGACGGCGACGATAACGCACGATGCGACGGGTAACTGATAGTGAAAGAAGTAGGTAGCGATTTTCATGCCCGCTACCTGCGCGGCAAAAATAGAGTTGGTTTCCAGAATGCCCCATTCAATTGACATTGAAGTGGCAATGACCGCCACCGCGGATAAACGGCTCACGCCAAGACTGACCAGCGTCGGGAACAGCGTCACCATCAGCAGCATACCTAACCCGGAAGCGCTGGTGATGAACTGCGCCATGATCTGACCAATCACATAGGTGGCGGCAAGAACAACATAGGGTGAGCGGATTAGCTTAAGCGGACGGCTTAACAGGCTAACCATCGCTCTGCTGGCCCCCATCCTGTCCATATAACGGGCATAACCACCTACCGCCATGATTGATAACCCTAGTCCGGCCGCCCGATTGGAAAGCATACGCAGAATTTCGTTGTAAATATCGACCAGTAGATAGCCGCTGCTCTTGTCGTTATCGACCAGCGCGCCGTAGCCTAGCCAGACGCCGCAGAGCATCAGGAAGATCCCTGCGGCTGCCAGCACTACCTGCGGTTTGTAGTTTTTGAGGATCAGGTAACCCATCGTTAATAAAACGATGACAGAGATAATGATGCCGAACATTGTTTCACTCCATGCCAGAGAAGAAGATAAATCCGGTAATAACGCTGTTGTCCAAACGGATGTTATATTTTTTCGGGCGATTTTTATGGAGTGAATATCTTATTTTTAATTCGATGTTTAAATTATTTATCGTTATAAAATAGATGGTTATGATAATTTATCACGTTCATATTCATAAATTTCACGAAGCGAATATGATTGTTTTCAATTAAAGATAAGCTGAATGTTTTAGCGTAACAAAATATCCGGATGCGTTAGACCGCCAATAAGCCCGACAGTCTGATTGACCATCATTTCACCCTGCTTTCGATTCTGTGTTAGGATAAACCCGCTGTTATTTGTCACCACGACTTAGCTGAATGGGCCCTATGAACGCATTTGATTCGCAAGCTGAAGACTCTCCATCCACCATTGGCCGTAGCTTACGCAACCGCCCGCTGGCGCGTAAAAAGCTGTCTGAAATGGTTGAAGAAGAACTGGAGCAGATGATTCGTCGTCGGGAATTTGGCGAGGGCGAACAGTTACCGTCTGAGCGGGAACTGATGGCCTTCTTTAACGTGGGCCGTCCTTCTGTACGAGAAGCGCTGGCAGCGTTAAAACGCAAAGGTCTGGTGCAAATCAACAATGGCGAGCGCGCCCGCGTTTCGCGTCCTTCAGCTGATACCATTATCAGCGAGCTGTCCGGTATGGCGAAAGATTTCCTCGCGCATCCCGGCGGCATTGCCCACTTCGAACAGCTGCGACTGTTCTTTGAATCCAGCCTGGTACGATACGCCGCAGAACATGCGACGGATGAGCAAATCGACAGACTGGCGAAAGCACTGGAGATCAACAGCCAGTCACTCGATGACAATACGCTGTTCATTCGCTCGGACGTTGATTTTCACCGCATACTGGCGGAGATCCCGGGCAATCCCATCTTTATGGCTATCCATGTTGCGCTGTTAGACTGGCTGATTGCCGCCCGTCCGACCGTAGCCGACCAAGAGTTGTATGAGCACAATAACGTGAGTTATCAGCAGCATATCGCTATTGTCGACGCGATTCGTCAGCGCGACCCTGAGGAAGCTGACCGCGCACTGCAAGAACATCTCAACAGCGTTTCCGCTACCTGGCACGCCTTCAGCAAAAGTAAAAAATTGCGTAAGTAATCGCGATCCTGACGATCGTTTAGTGAGGCAGATCGCACTATAAGCGTTCTGTATTGTATTGCTGCTTATTTGATCTGGTATAACAGGTATAAAGGTATGCAGTCAGATAACACTAATCATCATCAGAGGTAGCTATGGCAAGAGATTTAAAAGGCGTAATGCCAGCGTTGTTAACCCCATTCGATAGCCAACAGCGACTGGACATTGAGAGCCTGCGCCGCCTGGTGCGTTTCAACATTGGGCAAGGGATCGACGGGCTGTATGTCGGTGGGTCTACGGGTGAGGCATTTGTCCAAAACCGCGTTGAGAGAGAGCAGGTACTGGAAATTGTTGCCGAAGAAGCGAAAGGCAAGGTGACGCTGATCGCTCACGTTGGCACAGTGAGTACCGAAGAGAGCCAACAGCTGGCGAGTGCCGCGCATCGCTACGGCTTTGATGCGGTTTCAGCCGTCACACCGTTTTACTATCCGTTCAGTTTTGAAGAGCACTGCGATCACTACCGCGCAATTATTGATTCCGCTGATGGCTTGCCGATGGTGGTCTATAACATCCCGGCGCTGAGCGGCGTAAAACTGACGCTGGATCAGATCAACACGCTGGTGACGTTGCCGGGCGTTGGCGCGCTGAAGCAAACCTCAGGCGATCTCTATCAGATGGAACAGATCCGCCGCGCTCACCCCGATCTGGTGCTTTATAACGGTTATGACGAGATCTTCGCTTCTGGTCTGCTGGCGGGCGCTGATGGCGGTATCGGTAGCACTTACAACATTATGGGATGGCGTTATCAGGGAATTGTGAAAGCGCTCAAAGAAGGCGACATCCGGACTGCGCAAAAGCTGCAAACCGAGTGCAATAAGGTTATCGATCTGCTCATTAAGGTTGGCGTGTTCCGCGGCCTGAAGACGGTATTGCACTATATGGACGTGGTTTCTGTTCCGCTGTGCCGTAAACCATTTGCCCCGGTAGATGAACAATATCTGCCGGAACTGAAAGCGCTGGCCCAGCAATTAATGCTGGAACGCGACTGATCGGACGCCGGATAGCACAATGCTTATCCGGCCTGCAAAAACAAGACTCGTAGGCCGGATAAGGCGAATCCGCCATCCGGCACCACAACGAAAATAAAGATCGTCGGGAGAGTAAAATGAGTACTTCTACCCAGAGCATCCCGTGGTATCGCCATCTCAATCGGGCGCAATGGCGGGCATTTTCCGCCGCCTGGCTGGGATATTTGCTTGATGGTTTTGATTTTGTATTAATCGCCCTTGTGCTGACGGAAGTACAAGGCGAATTCGGACTGACGACGGTGCAGGCGGCCAGTCTGATCTCGGCCGCTTTTATCTCCCGCTGGTTTGGTGGGTTAATGCTGGGCGCGATGGGCGACCGTTATGGACGCCGCCTGGCGATGGTCACCAGTATCATTCTGTTCTCTGTGGGGACGCTGGCCTGCGGCTTCGCGCCGGGCTACACCACCATGTTTATCGCCCGCCTGGTTATCGGTATGGGGATGGCTGGTGAGTACGGCTCCAGCGCAACTTATGTTATTGAAAGCTGGCCCAGGCACCTGCGAAACAAAGCCAGCGGCTTCCTGATTTCCGGCTTCTCTGTAGGCGCAGTGATCGCCGCCCAGGTCTACAGCCTGGTGGTTCCGGTCTGGGGATGGCGCGCGCTGTTCTTCATCGGCATTTTGCCGATTATCTTCGCCCTCTGGCTGCGTAAAAATATTCCGGAAGCGGAAGACTGGAAAGAGAAACACGAAGGCAAAGCGCCGGTACGCACGATGGTGGACATTCTCTACCGGGGCGAACATCGGGTTATCAATATTGTGATGACTCTTGCCGCCGCAACCGCGCTGTGGTTCTGCTTTGCAGGCAACCTGCAAAATGCGGCTATCGTGGCGGTCCTTGGCCTGATATGCGCGTTTATCTTCATTAGTTTTATGGTGCAAAGCAGCGGGAAACGCTGGCCGACGGGCGTCATGCTGATGGTGGTTGTGCTGTTTGCCTTCCTTTACTCGTGGCCGATTCAGGCGCTGCTGCCAACCTATCTGAAAACCGAATTGCTGTATGACCCTTCCACTGTCGCCAGGGTGCTCTTCTTTAGCGGCTTTGGCGCGGCGGTCGGTTGTTGCGTCGGTGGTTTTCTTGGCGACTGGCTGGGCACGCGTAAGGCCTATGTCTGCAGTCTGCTGGCTTCGCAGTTGCTGATTATTCCAGTGTTTGCGATTGGCGGCTCAAACGTCTGGGTACTGGGTTTACTGCTGTTTTTCCAGCAAATGCTCGGTCAGGGGATCTCCGGGATCTTACCAAAACTGATTGGCGGCTATTTCGATACCGACCAGCGTGCGGCGGGTCTGGGCTTCACCTACAACGTGGGTGCACTGGGCGGGGCGTTGGCACCGATCATCGGTGCGCTGATTGCCCAACGACTGGATCTGGGCACCGCGTTGGGATCGCTCTCTTTCGGCCTGACATTTGTGGTGATCCTGCTGATTGGTCTCGATATGCCGTCTCGCGTACAGCGCTGGCTGCGGCCTGAAGCATTGCGTACGCATGATGCCATTGATGGCAAACCGTTTAGCGGGGCCGTGCCGTTCGGCGGCGACAAAAGCACCATGGTGAAATCCAAAAGTTAATCCGTTTGCCCGGTCCTGCGCCGGGCAATAGTCATAAGGGAATAAGCATGTCGTTACTTGAACAACTGGATATCAAGATTGCCGCGAACGGCGGGCTGATTGTCTCCTGCCAGCCTGTTCCTGACAGCCCGTTAGATAAACCGGAAATTGTTGCGGCGATGGCGCTGGCCGCGGAACAGGCTGGCGCGGTGGCGTTACGCATTGAAGGGGTGGAAAACCTGAAAGCGACCAGGGCGGTAGTTTCGGTGCCGATTATCGGCATTCTCAAACGTGACCTTGATGACTCTCCGGTCCGCATCACCGCATATCTGGAGGATGTTGATGCGTTAGCGCAGGCAGGCGCTGACATCATCGCCATCGACGGTACCGATCGCGTACGTCCGGTACCTGTAGAAACCTTACTGGCACGTATTCATCATCACCAACGCCTTGCGATGGCTGACTGTTCGTCCATGGCGGATGGCATGGCCTGCCAGAAACTCGGTGCCGAAATCATTGGCACTACCCTTTCTGGTTATACCACGCCAGAAACGCCCGAAGAGCCGGATCTGGCTCTGGTGAACTCTTTAAGCGACGCGGGTTGTCGGGTGATTGCTGAAGGACGTTACAACACGCCAGCGCAGGCCGCTGAGGCGATGCGTCATGGCGCTTGGGCGGTGACAGTCGGCTCAGCCATTACCCGGCTGGAGCACATTTGCCAGTGGTACAACACAGCGCTTAAAAAGGCGGTGCTATGACCACGCTGTCGATTGATATTGGCGGCACCAAACTGGCTGTCGCACTGGTAGACAGCAGCCTGCAAATTCAAGAGCGTCATGAATTGCCGACGCCCGCCAGCAAAACACCGGATGCTCTGCGTGCTGCGTTACAAGCACTGGTTGCGCCGCTACAGGGGCAGGCAACGCGGGTGGCGATCGCCTCAACGGGGATTATCCGCGACGGTTCTCTACTGGCGCTGAACCCGCACAACCTCGGCGGGCTGCTGCATTTTCCTCTGGTGCAAACGCTAAAAGATCTCACCGCTTTGCCGACGCTGGCAGTCAATGACGCGCAGGCCGCGGCGTGGGCTGAGTATCATGCGCTTGGCGGAGAGTATCGCGATATGGTGTTTATCACCGTCTCCACCGGTGTAGGCGGCGGGGTGGTAAGTGATGGGAAGTTGCTGACCGGGATTGGCGGTCTGGCCGGGCACCTGGGACATACGCTGGCTGATCCGCATGGGCCGGTGTGCGGTTGCGGGCGTGTGGGTTGTGTCGAGGCGATCGCTTCCGGTCGTGGGATCGCGACGGCTGCCGAAGGCACGCTTGCTGGATGCGACGCCAAAACCATTTTTAGCCGCGCCGGGCAGGGTGATGAGCAGGCCAGTCGGTTGATCCATCGTTCGGCACGTACTTTGGCAAGGCTTGTCGCCGATGTGAAGGCCACGATCGATTGCCAGATTGTGGTGATTGGCGGCAGCGTGGGGCTGGCAGAAGGGTATCTGGCGCTGGTGGAAAACTATCTGGCACAAGAGCCTTCGGCTTACCACGTAGAATTACGGGCGGCGCATTACCGTCATGACGCTGGATTACTGGGGGCCGCGCTGTTGGCCCAGGGAGATTGATTATGATGTCAGCTGAGTTGCGTTCATTGCCTTCTGCCGGATTACATCCGGTTTTGCAGCAGGCGTTAACGCTGGCTGTTGCGGCGAATCTGCAGGAGAAAACGCCAGGGCGCTACGAGTTGCAGGGCGATAATATTTTTATGAATGTTATGCAATTTGCAACGCAGAGCCCGGAGCAAAAGAAAGCGGAACTGCACAGGGAGTACATTGATATTCAGGTGCTGTTATCCGGTGAAGAACGCATTCTGTTCGGGATGACTGATTCTGCTCGTCAGTGCGAAGAAATGCACGTGGAGGATGATTATCAGCTGTGTAGCCAGATTGCCGATGAGCAGGCGATGGTACTGAAGCCGGGAAGATTTGTGATTTTTATGCCGGGCGAGCCGCATAAGCCGGGCTGCGTGGTACAGGCTCCGATGGACATCAAAAAGGTGGTGATCAAGGTGCGCGCCAGTTTATTACATACCTAACGATGAGAGTGACGGTGTGTCGGATGGCAAGGCTTGCGCCATCCGACACCGGATATTACAACCTAGCGCTTAAACGTCACCGCTTCCGGCTGCGTCAGATGCAGCGTCGTTTGGCTCGGCACAGTCTCGGCAATGATTCGCCCGTGACGAATGGAATAACGTGCAGGTGTCTGGCGACGAACCGCGTCAAACCCATTCTCTGCCGGTAAAATCACCAGGTTCGCGGAATTCCCCACGCTCAGACCGTAGTCCTGCAGGTGCAGGGTTTTCGCGCTGTGGGTGGTGATCAGATTCAGGCCATCGTTAATTTGTCCGTATCCCATCAGCTGGCACACATGTAACCCCATGTGCAGTACCTGCAGCATATTCGCGGTGCCTAGCGGATACCACGGATCGAAGACGTCATCATGGCCGAAGCAGACGTTGATCTCTGCCTCCAGCATCTCTTTGACGCGTGTAACGCCGCGGCGTTTAGGATACGTGTCAAAGCGCCCTTGCAGGTGAATATTCACCAGTGGATTCGCGACAAAGTTAATGCCGGACATTTTCAACAGGCGGAAAAGACGGGAAGCATACGCGCCGTTATAGGAGTGCATTGCCGTAGTATGGCTGGCGGTCACGCGCTCGCCCATATTGTCGCGATGGGCCAGCGCCGCGACGGTTTCAACAAAGCGTGATTGCTCATCGTCAATTTCGTCACAGTGCACGTCGATAAGTCTGTCGTATTTTTGCGCGAGGGCGAAAATTTTGTGCAACGACTCCACGCCATATTCACGCGTAAATTCAAAGTGGGGGATAGCGCCAATGACGTCGGCCCCCAAACGCACGGCTTCCTCTAATAACGCTTCACCGTTGGGATAAGAAAGAATGCCCTCTTGCGGGAACGCGACAATCTGTAGCTCTACCCACGGAGCGACTTCTTGCTTCACCTCCAGCATGGCTTTCAGCGCGGTCAGCGTTGGGTCGGAAACGTCAACGTGAGTGCGGACATACTGGATGCCGTTGGCCATCTGCCACTTAAGAGTCTGCATGGCGCGCGCTTTCACGTCATCGTGAGTGAGCATTGCCTTACGTTCGGCCCAGCGCTCAATGCCTTCAAATAACGTACCAGACTGGTTCCAGCTCGGCTCCCCCGCGGTTTGCGTGGTATCCAGGTGGATATGTGGCTCTACGAACGGTGGGATTGCCAGGCCACCTTCGGCATCAAGCACTTCACCCTGTGGCAACGTAGCGGCGTCCTGAGCCTCAATTCGGCTGAAGCGTCCGTTTTCAACCGTGAGCTGCCACAATCCTTCGCGTCCCTGTAAACGCGCCTGACGAATGGTGATGTTATTATTCTGCATGGCTGACCTCTGGTGATTTAGCAAGGCTGCGATTGAAAAGTGGGTTCAGCAGGATATAGCTGAATACGCCGCCGAGTACGGCGTTGACGGGCACGATACCGGGAATATAGTGACCGGCGGCAATGCCCAGTGCAACGGACAGGATAGCTATCCAGTTTACGGAAATAAATTGTGCTTTGCTGAAGTCGGCATATCGGCGATGGTTCAGCAGATAGTCGGCGATAATCACTCCACCAATTGGAGGAATCGCTGCCGACAAAAATGTCAGCCAACCGACAAAGTTATTGTAAAGCCACAGTGCGCACAGTGTGCCGATAATACCGTTAGCCACCGACAGCGAACGGCTGGAAAGGCCGGTAATATTGGCAAATCCCAAACCTGAAGCGTAGAGCGCGTTGTCGTTGGTGGTCCAGATATTCAGGCCGAGAACCACAATTGCGGGCAGCAGCAGGCCCTGAGCAATCATTACGTCAGAGATGTCCGCCTGTCCAACAGCGGCGGCACCCGCAGCGCCGAAGATAAACATCAACGAGTTGCCAAGGAAAAATGCCACCATGGCAATCAGTACCGCACCTTTGGCGTTGCGGCCAAAGCGGACAAAGTCGGCGGTTAACGTGCCTGCGCTGATAAATGAGCCGACCACCAGCGCCAGTGCGGTGGAGAAATTCAGCGGTGTCTGCGGCACTATCGCTTTTAAATGGTCTAAACCGCCAACATCGCTCACCGCCAGCCAGACGGAGTAGCTGCCAAGAACGACGATGGCAGGTACGGCGATGATAGATAAAACGGTCAGCGCCGAGATGCCAAAAAAGATAGTCAGGGTCATCAACAGACCGGAAACCGCAATCAGAACATTGACGTCAATCCCCGTCGCTTTGCCAACCGGGATAGCAAACATGGCCACACCAACGCCAAACCAGCCTACCTGTGTACCGCCTAAGAGCAGTGAGGGAAGCCATGAACCTTTCAAACCAAATGAGTAACGTGCCAGAAGGTGGGTTGAGAGCCCTGTTTTTGCGCCGATAAAACCGAGAAATGCAGTGTAAATACCGAGGAGAAGATTACCGAAGAGAACTGCAAGGAAGAAATCATTATAGGAAAGACCGGTACCGAGTGTGCCACCGGTCCACATACTGGCGGAAAAAAATGTGAGTCCCAACATGACAAACGTTAGTGGAATCACGCCCTTCCGCGCCGCCAGAGGGACGGGGCCCTGGCTATAATTGTTGTCCTGCGACACAACGCCTCCATGAATTTTGCCCAAAAAATCCGCCGCATAATATACAGTTCTCAGAATAAAGCAAACGTTTCCGTATGTTTTTTTAGTTCTCTTTCACGGTGTTGATAGAGGGGAGGGGCAGGGGGGTTGCGAGGAATCTGGCATCTCATCAGCGTTTGAAGATGAGATGCCAGAAGATGCTTACTTACACTTCCAGGTAGTTCAGGATACCGTCTGCCGCTTTACGACCTTCGGCAATCGCGGTGACTACAAGATCCGAACCACGAACGATATCGCCACCTGCGAAGATTTTTGGGTTGCTGGTCTGGAAGGCGTTATCGCTGCGTTCCGGAGCAATAATACGGCCCTGAGAATCCAGCTCGACGCTGTGCTCTTTCAGCCACTCCATACTGTGCGGGCGGAATCCAAACGCCAGTACCACCGCATCAGCTGGAACAACGTGCTCGGAACCAGCGACGATCTCCGCGCGGCGACGACCCTTCGCATCCGGTTCGCCCATTTCGGTGCGCGCCATTTTCACGCCGCACACTTTACCGTTGGCATTCACTTCCACGCCTAAAGGCTGGACGTTGAACTGGAACTCGACGCCTTCTTCACGCGCGTTTTTCACCTCGCGTTTGGAACCCGGCATGTTCTCTTCGTCGCGGCGATAGGCGCAGATTACGTGTGCCGCGTTCTGGCGAACCGAGGTCCGCACGCAGTCCATCGCGGTATCGCCACCGCCGAGAACAACGACGCGTTTGCCTTCCATGCTGATGTACGGCTCGTCACTGCTTTCGCCAAATCCCATCAACTGTTTGGTATTGGCGATCAGGAACGGCAGGGCATCAAATACGCCGGAAGCGTCTTCGTTTTCCAGCCCACCGCGCATCGACTGATAGGTACCTACACCAAGGAACACGGCATCGTAATCCTTCAGCAGATCGTTAAGCTGCACGTCGCGGCCCACTTCCACGTTTAGTTTGAACTCAATGCCCATACCAGTGAAGATTTCACGGCGACGGGTCATGACCTCTTTCTCCAGCTTGAATGCCGGGATCCCGAAGGTCAGCAGACCGCCGATTTCCGGGTGGCGGTCAAATACCACCGCCTTCACGCCGTTGCGGGTCAGCACATCAGCACAGGCCAGGCCCGCCGGACCTGCACCGATGATCGCCACGCGCTTGTCCGTCTGGCGAACGCCAGTCATATCCGGACGCCAGCCCATCTCGAACGCTTTATCGTTGATATAGCGCTCGATGTTGCCGATAGTTACCGCACCGAACTCATCGTTTAGCGTGCAGGATCCTTCACAAAGACGATCCTGCGGGCACACTCGGCCACAGACTTCCGGCAGAGTGTTAGTCTGGTGCGACAGTTCTGCCGCTTCAAAAATACGTCCCTCATTCGCCAGCTTAAGCCAGTTCGGAATGTAGTTATGTACCGGGCACTTCCACTCGCAGTACGGGTTGCCGCAGGAAAGACAGCGATCAGCCTGTGCTTTGGCCTGGCCTTCGGAAAACGGCTCGTAGATCTCGATAAATTCGATCTTACGGATCTTCAGCGGTTTCTTCGGTGGATCAACGCGCTGCAGGTCGATAAATTGGTATACGTTCTGACTCATTGCTGCTACCCCTTACTGCGCCTGCACACGCAGCTCTGCTGCGCTACGACTACGGTGACCCAACAGTGCTTTCACATCACTGGATTTCGGTTTTACCAGCGCGAATTTCGCCGAGAATGCTGGCCAGTTCGCCAGGATCTCTTCGCCGTGTGAAGAACCGGTATGTTGTACATGCTCGGTAATCAGACCGCGCAGGTGTTCCTCATGAATAGCCAGCGAGTCCACGCTCAGTACTTCTACCAGTTCCGGGTTCACGCGTTTGCGGAATTCACCGTCTTCGTCGAGCACGTAGGCGAATCCGCCGGTCATGCCTGCACCGAAGTTGACGCCGGTTTTGCCGAGAATACACACGATGCCGCCGGTCATATATTCACAGCCGTTGTCGCCAATACCTTCAACCACGGTAATAGCGCCGGAGTTACGCACCGCAAAACGCTCACCCGCACGACCCGCAGCAAACAGGCGGCCACCGGTAGCACCATACAGGCAGGTGTTACCAATGATGCTCGCCTCATGGCTACGGAAAGCAGAGCCAACCGGAGGACGCACTGCCAGCAGGCCGCCCGCCATGCCTTTACCGACATAGTCGTTGGCATCGCCGGTCAGATACAGCTCCACGCCGCCCGCGTTCCACACGCCGAAGCTCTGGCCTGCGGTACCGCTGAAGTGCGCTTTAATCGGGTCAGATGCCAGCCCCTGATCGCCATGCGTCTGAGCGATATAGCCCGACAGCGATGCGCCGACGGAACGGTCGGTGTTGCGGATATCGAACCAGAAGGTTTTGCTCTGGCGCTCGTCGACAAACGGTTTCGCCTGCTGTAGCAGCTGGGCGTTCAGCACGCCGTTATCAAACGGCGGATTGTTTTCAGTGCAATGCAGCGCTTTACCTGGATGCGGTTCAGCGGTTTCCAGCAGACGAGACAGCTCCAGTTTCTGCTGCTTGGCGGTAAACCCTTCCAGCTCTTTGAGCAGGTCGGTACGACCAATCAGATCCACCAGACGTTTCACGCCCAGTTGCGCCATCAGCTCGCGGGTTTCGCGGGCGATAAATTCAAAGTAGTTAGTCACTTTGAACGGCAGGCCGTGATAGTGGTTCTTACGCAGTTTGTCATCCTGAGTTGCCACGCCGGTTGCGCAGTTGTTCAGATGGCAAATACGCAGGTATTTACAGCCCAGCGCGACCATGGGGCCGGTGCCGAAACCGAAGCTTTCTGCACCCAAAATTGCCGCTTTAATGATATCGACGCCGGTTTTCAGACCGCCATCGACCTGCAGACGGATCTTGTGACGCAGACCGTTAGCCACCAGCGCCTGCTGAGTTTCCACCAGCCCCAGCTCCCACGGGCAGCCCGCGTATTTTACCGAGGAGAGTGGGCTTGCCCCGGTACCGCCGTCGTAACCGGCAATCGTAATCAGATCCGCATAGGCTTTCGCCACGCCGGTCGCAATAGTGCCGACGCCCGGTTCGGAAACCAGCTTCACCGAGATCATCGCTTTCGGGTTGACCTGTTTCAGGTCGAAAATCAGCTGCGCTAAGTCCTCGATAGAGTAGATATCGTGGTGTGGCGGTGGGGAGATCAGCGTCACGCCCGGCACCGAATAACGCAGTTTGGCGATGTACGGGGTGACTTTATCACCCGGTAACTGACCGCCTTCGCCCGGCTTCGCGCCTTGAGCGACTTTAATCTGAATGACATCAGCATTGACCAGGTACGCTGGGGTTACGCCAAAGCGACCGGAAGCCACCTGCTTAATGCGCGACACCTTGTTAGTGCCGTAGCGTGCCGGATCTTCGCCGCCTTCACCGGAGTTCGAGTTACCGCCGATGCTGTTCATGGCTTCGGCCAGCGCCTCGTGTGCTTCCGGGCTTAATGCCCCGATAGACATCGCTGCGGTATCAAAGCGTTTAAACAGTTCGGTTGCGGGTTCTACTTCGCTAATGCTTACGGCTTCATCGCCAGGTGTAATCGCCAGCAGATCGCGCAGCGTGGCCGCCGGACGCTCATTGACCAGCTTTGCATATTCCTGATAGTCGCTGTACTCGCCGCTTTGTACTGCCTGTTGCAGCGTGCGCACCACGTCCGGGTTGTAGGCGTGGTATTCGCCGCCGTGAACGTACTTCAGCAAACCGCCCTGGCTGATAGGCTTACGCGCCAGCCAGGCATGTTTGGAGAGGTTCAGCAGATCCTGCTGGAAGTCGGTAAAACCCGCGCCGCTGATGCGACTGACCACGCCCTGGAAGCATAAAGCCACAACATCATCGTGCAGACCAACGGCTTCAAACAGCTTCGAGCAGCGGTAAGAGGCGATGGTCGAGATGCCCATTTTGGACATGATTTTGTACAGACCCTTGTTGATGCCGTTACGGTAGTTCAGCATCACGGTCCGGTAATCTTTGGCAATCGCTTGAGTGTCGATCAGACGTCCCAGCGTTTCATACGCCAGATACGGATAAATGGCTGTCGCGCCAAAACCGAGCAGAACGGCAAAATGGTGCGGGTCACGGGCGCTGGCGGTTTCAACGATGATGTTGGCATCGCAACGCAGGCTTTGTTCTACCAGACGTGTTTGTACTGCGCCAACGGCCATCGGTGCCGGAACCGGCAAGCGGTTTTTTGCGATATTACGGTCAGAGAGCACCAGTAGCACTGTGCCGTTACGCACCATCTGTTCAGCCTTATCGCACAATGCTTTGACGGTCTCTTCGAGCGTGGTTTCCGTCACGTCGAAGGTGATATCCAGTCGGTCAGCGCGATAATGCTCCTCTTTCATGGTGGTGAGCTGGGTGAAATCGGAGTACAGCAGGATCGGCGACTTAAAGCTCAGACGGTGCGCCTGACCTTCGGCTTCGCAGAAGACGTTCATCTCACGACCGATGCTGGTGGCCAGCGACATGACGTGCGCTTCACGCAGCGGGTCGATCGGCGGGTTGGTGACCTGGGCAAACTGCTGGCGGAAGTAGTCATAAATGATGCGCGGTTGGCTGGAGAGCACGGCAAACGGGGTATCATCACCCATTGAACCGACCGCTTCCTGACCATTTTCACCGAGCACGCGGATAACGGAATCCAGCTCTTCAGCGCTGTAGTTAAACTGTTTCTGGTAGCTGGCGAGGGTGTCATCGTCCAGTTCACGGCTGCCGACCTGATCGTCAGCCAGGTCTTCGAAAGGCACCAGACGGCGGACGTTCTTCTCCATCCACTCTTTGTAGGGGTGGCGGCTTTTCAGATCGTCATCGGTTTCAGCCGAATGCAGAATGCGCCCGCTGCGGGTATCGATAACCATCAACTCCCCAGGGCCGACGCGACCTTTCTCAACCACTTCATCCGGCTGATAATCCCAGATCCCGACTTCAGAAGCGCAGGTAATCAGCTTGTCTTTGGTGATGACGTAGCGCGCCGGACGCAGGCCGTTGCGGTCAAGGTTACAGGCGGCAAAGCGACCGTCGGACATAACGATACCCGCCGGACCATCCCACGGCTCCATGTGCATGGAGTTAAAGTCGAAGAACGCGCGCAGCTCCGGGTCCATATCCGGGTTGTTCTGCCAGGCCGGCGGCACCAGTAAACGCATGGCGCGGATGATATCCATCCCGCCAGCCAGCAGCAGTTCCAGCATGTTATCCATTGAGCTGGAGTCGGAGCCGGTTTCGTTAACGAACGGTGCGGCGTCGTGCAGATCAGGGATCAGCGGCGTCTGGAATTTATAGGTACGGGCGCGCGCCCACTGGCGGTTGCCGGTGATGGTGTTGATTTCACCATTGTGCGCCAGGTAGCGAAACGGTTGCGCCAGCGGCCAGCGTGGTACGGTGTTGGTGGAGAAGCGCTGGTGGAACAGGCAGATGGCCGATTCCAGACGCAGGTCCGCCAGGTCCAGGTAGAAGCGCGGCAGATCCGCCGGCATACACAGACCTTTATAGATATTGACCAGGTTCGACAAGCTACAGACGTAGAAGTCTTTATCTTCCTGGAGGCGTTTTTCGATACGACGGCGCGCGATGAACAGGCGACGCTCCATATCACGCGGACGCCAGCCCGCAGGGGCATTAACAAAAATTTGCTCGATACGAGGCAGGGAGGAGAGCGCAATTTCACCGAGAACACCTTCGTTAGTCGGCACGTCGCGCCAGCCGACAATCGACAGGGTCTCCTGCTGTAATTCTTCTTCTACAATGCGACGAGAAGCCGCTGCCAGCTCAGCGTCTTTATTTAAAAAGATCATGCCGACGGCGTAGTTTTTGGCTAAACGCCAGCCGCGCTCTTGCGCTACGATGCGGAAAAAGCGGTCAGGTTTTTGTAACAGCAGGCCGCAACCATCGCCGGTTTTTCCATCGGCAAGAATTGCGCCACGGTGCTGCATGCGGGCCAGTGCGTGTATGGCGGTACGCACTACCTTGTGGCTAGGTTCGCCTTCTATGTGGGCGATCAGGCCGAAAC